>Ga0157373_10000076_pt1 | contig 85437 bp, 74 predicted proteins | sample C65metaG_FD_113460 | JGI IMG/M metagenome (GOLD analysis project Ga0157373, IMG submission 113460) | Corn rhizosphere microbial communities from Kellogg Biological Station, Michigan, USA - C6-5 metaG | ecosystem: Host-associated > Plants > Roots > Rhizosphere > Soil | place: USA: Michigan...
CTTAGATTCTTAGATTCTTAGATTCTTAGATTCTTAGATTCTTAGATTCTTAGATTCTTAGATTCTTAGATTCTTAGATTCTTAGATTCTTAGATTCTTAGATTCTTAGATTCTTAGATTCTTTAAAATAAATTTACTTCGTAAATTTATTTTTTACAAGTTTACACAATAAAAAAAGCCTCTTCAAAAGAAGAGGCTTTAGTACTCAGAGCGGGACTTGAACCCGCACGAACATTGCTGTTCACTGGATTTTAAGTCCAGCGTGTCTACCAATTTCACCATCCGAGCATTATATGATTTTGAGCGAAAAACGGGGCTCGAACCCGCGACCTCGACCTTGGCAAGGTCGCGCTCTACCAACTGAGCTATTTTCGCGTTTCAAATTCTATTTAAGAACTCTGCAATACTTGACTTGTTTGGTATTGCGAGTGCAAATTTAGGACATTTATTCAATTACACAAGCATTTTTTTTAAAAATATTTTACTTATTTTATAACTTTCTGATAACCTAAACTTTAAACTTGAAAATTTTTTAAATTTATTTTTTGACCAACATTCTTTTAATCTCATTCAGCTTCATCAGGGCTTCTACTGGCGTGATTGCATTAATATCAAGGCTCAAAATCTCTTCTTTTATCTCTTCCAATAAAGGATCATCCAAATTAAAGAAACTCATCTGCATTTCGTCATTAGCCGCTTTTATTCCTTGCAAAGCATCACTGGAATGATTCTTCTCTAATTTCTTCAAAAGTTTTTGTGCTCTAGAAATAACAAGCTGCGGCATTCCCGCCATCTTTGCAACGTGAATTCCAAAACTATGAGCACTTCCTCCTTTTACCAGCTTTCTAACGAATAAAACAGTATCCTTTAATTCCTTTACCGCCACATTAAAATTCTGGATTCTCGGCATCGATTCTGTCATTTCATTCAATTCATGATAATGCGTCGCAAATAAAGTTTTTGCTCTTCCTGGATGCTCGTGAAGGAATTCAGCAATTGCCCAAGCAATCGAGATTCCATCATATGTACTAGTTCCTCTTCCAATTTCATCCAGCAACACCAAACTCCTATCTGAAATATTATTCAAAATAGAAGCGGTTTCATTCATTTCAACCATAAATGTAGATTCACCCATCGAAATATTATCCGAAGCTCCGACTCTGGTAAAAATTTTATCTACAATCCCCATTCTAACGCTGTCTGCAGGAACAAAACTTCCCATTTGAGCCAGAAGCACAATCAAAGCTGTTTGTCTCAAAATAGCCGACTTACCAGACATATTTGGCCCGGTAATCATAATAAGCTGCTGTGTTCCTCTATCCAGAAAAACATCATTGGCAATATACGGCGTTCCTACTGGCAATTGTTTTTCAATTACAGGATGTCTTCCGTTTTTAATATCCAGTTCAAAAGTGTCATCGATTTCTGGCTGTACATATTGGTTTTCTACTGCCATCTGAGTAAACGAACACAAGCAATCTAACTGGGCAACCAAATAAGCATTCATTTGAACCGGCTTAATATACGTACTTATCCAAGCCACCAATTGTTCAAAAAGCTCACTTTCTATTTTGTATATTTTTTCTTCGGCACCTAAAATCTTGGTTTCATATTCTTTTAATTCCTCTGTAATATATCGCTCAGCATTTACAAGAGTCTGTTTACGAATCCATTCTTCTGGAACTTTATCTTTATGCGTATTTCGAACTTCAATATAATATCCAAAAACATTATTAAAAGAAATTTTCAGCGATGAAATTCCTGTTCTTTCTGATTCTCTTCTTTCAATTCCTTCTAAAAATTCTTTTCCAGAAGTTGAAATCGCACGAAGTTCATCCAATTCTTCATTAATACCGCTTGCAATTGCATTTCCTTTTGAAATTGCAACAGGCGCATCTTGATTTAATGTCGTTTTAATTTTTTCGCGAAGCAGCTCACAAGCATGAAGACTGTCTCCAATTACTTTTACAGCTTCCTGCGGACTTTCGAGCGCCAAAGTTTTTATCGGAATAATAGCATCTAGAGATTCTTTTAAATAAATAATTTCTCTTGGAGATACCTTTCCTGCAGCGATCTTAGAAATTAAACGCTCTAAATCTGAAATCTGCTTAATTTGATATTGAATGTTATGCAGAATTTCTGGATTCGACTTTAAATAAGCGACAACTTCATGTCGGCTTTTTACTTTATTACTGTCTTTTAAGGGCAAAGCAAGCCAGCGTTTCAATAAACGTCCTCCCATTGGAGAAAGTGTTTTATCGATAACATCTAAAAGCGTAACTGCATTTGGATTATAACTGTGATATAATTCTAAGTTTCGAATCGTAAAGCGATCCATCCAAACATAGGCATCTTCTGCAATACGCTGAATCGCCGTGATATGCTGCACACGATTATGCTGTGTTTCTGATAAATAATATAGAATCGCACCAGACGCAATAATTCCTTCTTTTAATTCTTCAACACCAAACCCTTTTAAAGAAACAGTTTGAAAATGTTTAGTGAGGGTTTCTAAAGCATAATCTTCTTTATAAATCCAATCTTCTAAATAAAAACTATGAAAATCTTCACCAAAAGCGTTTTTAAAATCGTTCTTGTTATTTTTTGGAACTAAAACTTCGCTTGGGTTAAAGTTCTGCAATAATTTATCGATATACTCTGCATTTCCCTGAGCTGTTAAAAACTCTCCTGTAGAAACATCCAGGAAAGAAATTCCGATATTTTTATTGGCAAAATAAACCGAGGCCAAAAAGTTATTTGATTTTGAATGCAGTACTTCATCATTTAAAGAAACTCCCGGAGTTACCAATTCTGTAACACCTCTTTTGACAATGGTTTTAGTCATTTTTGGATCTTCTAACTGATCACAAATTGCTACACGAAGTCCGGCTTTAACTAATTTTGGCAGATAGGTATTTACAGAATGATGCGGAAAACCAGCCAGAGCCGTTTCTGTATCAGACCCTGCTCCTCTTTTAGTTAATGTTATTCCTAAAATTTTTGAAGCTCTAATGGCGTCTTCTCCAAAGGTTTCATAAAAATCCCCTACTCTGAAAAGCAGACATGCATCAGGATATTTAGCCTTGATTTCGTTGTACTGTTTCATCAAAGGTGTTTCTTTCACCACTTTCTCTTTAGCTGCCAAATTATTATGTTTTAAATGAAAAAATTAAGACAGCGAATTTATGATTTTTTAACGGCAATTCGAAAACTTCAAAAATTAAAATATTTTAAGATATTTTTAGGTTGTGGTTTCAGAATTTTACATAGCTTTGTTTATCATTTAAAAAAAGACCCTAAAAAGATGAAAAAAATAATTTTATTCGCTATGTTAGCTGTAGCTGGTATTACAGCTACTAATGCACAAACAACTAAAAAAGCTAAAGCTGCTAAAGTTGCAAAAGTTGAAGGAGCAGGAATGCTTTTCGAAACAGAAACTATTGATTACGGAACTATCGCTCACAATGCTGATGGAAAACGTGAATTCGTTTTTGTTAACAACGGAACTAAGCCATTAATCATTACTAACACTACAGGATCTTGCGGATGTACTGTTCCAACTACTCCAAAAGAACCAATTGCTCCAGGAGCTAAAGGTGTTATTGGTGTAAAATATGCTACTGACAGAGTTGGTGCTTTTACAAAAACTGTAACTGTTACTTCTAATGCAGAAGGACAACCTACAAAAATCCTTACTATTAAAGGTACTGTTTTACCAGATCCAGTAAAAAGCTAATCTGAAAAACATATAAATAATAGAAAAAGCTTCCTTATCTTTGGAAGCTTTTTTTATGACTACAATTCAACACCAATGAGAAAACTCGAAAACAGCGAACTAGACCGTAAATCTATAGAAGATTTTAAGAAATCTGAAAAAACACCTTTAATATTAGTTTTAGATGATATCCGAAGCCTTCACAATATTGGTTCTGTTTTTAGAACGGCAGATGCATTTTTGATTGAAAAGATTATTTTATGCGGTATTACTGCCACTCCTCCAAACAAAGAAATTCATAAAACTGCTCTTGGCGCAACTGAAACTGTAGCATGGGAACATCATGAAAATGTTCTTGAAGTTATTGAAAATTTAAAGAAAGAAAATGTGCTTACAATGGCCATTGAACAGGTTGAAAGTGCGATTTTTCTTCAAGATTTTACAATTGAAAAAGATCAAAAATATGCACTGGTATTTGGTAACGAAGTTTATGGTGTTGCACAGGAAGCTGTTGCAATATGCGATGGATGTATTGAAATCCCTCAGCTTGGTACCAAACATTCACTAAATATAGCAGTTAGCGCTGGAATAGTAGTTTGGGATTTGTTTCAAAAAATAAATTGGCCGAAATAGAAATTATTTTTTTTGTTATTAATTAATTGATATTTTTAGCAAATGAAAAATATCAAATTACTAACCATTCTTGTTTTATTTTCCGTTTTAAGTTTTAATTTTTCGATTGCAAATGAAAATACAAAAACTTTTAACAAAAAGAATACACTTACTTCAAAACATTCTATAAATCCCAAAATAAAGAAGCATAAGAAAGACAATTTCGTAATTGATCCTCCTAAACTTATTGCAGAAGGAGATCAATTATACTGTCCACAAACTACAATTAATATTGTTACTGATTTTACCATCAATCATGATCCTGCAGAAAACGGAACACAGGTACTTTATATACAGATTTCATCAGGATACTCAAGCGGACTTGATCGCTTAGAATTAACAAATCCGACTTTACATTCAAATATTATAACCAGCTGGGATACAGTTTCAGGAAAATTACAATTATCTGGATTAACCTCTTCCACTATAATTCCGTATGCTGATTTTGTTGCTGCAGTAAAAGATGTTGTATTCACCAATTCGTCTGCAACGGCATCTGGAACAAGAACTTTTTCTATTACAATCGGTCAAGCTAATTATCTTCCTTCTACAGGACATTACTATTTATTTATTCCAAATGTAGGCGTTACATGGACAAACGCAAGAGATTTAGCCGCTGCCAGTACATATTACGGTCTTCAAGGATATTTAGCTACAGTTTTATCTGCCGATGAGGCTAAATTAATTGGCGAACAGGCTTCTGGAACTGGATGGATTGGCGGAAGCGATGCGGAAACAGAAGGTGTCTGGAAATGGGTTACCGGCCCTGAAGCTGGAACTATTTTTTGGAACGGAAATGCAAACGGTTCGACTCCAAATTTTGCTTTCTGGAATACGAGAGAACCTAATCAGCAGGGAGATGAAGATTATGCACATATTACACAGCCAGGAGTTGGAATAAGAGGCTCTTGGAATGATTTATCAAACACAGGATCGTTGACTCCCGGCGATAATTATCAGCCAAAAGGATATGTTGTAGAATACGGCGGAATGCCAGGCGAAGCTCCACTGGAAATTGCAGCAAGTACAAAAATTACAATTCCCGTTGCAACGCCAGCAGCAAATCCGAGTCCAGTTTGTGATTCGGGAACTTTTACATTTACTGCAACGGCATCAAGTGGAGCGACTATTGGATGGTATGATGCCGCTGCGGGAGGAATTTTATTAGGAACTGGAACTTCTTACACTACTCCATCGATAAGTACAACTACAACTTACTATGTTGATGCGGGCTGCGAATCGAATAGAAAATCTGTAACTGCTACAGTAAATGCCACTCCAACAACACCTATTGTCGAACAAAATACATATACTAATTGCGGACCTGGATCTGTAACTATTAAAGCAACTTCAAATATTGGAAGCATCAACTGGTTTACAGCTTCTACAGGAGGAAATAGTGTTTTTTCGGGAAATAATTTTACAACTCCTGTAATTTCTTCCAACAAGACTTATTATGCTGAGTCTTCTAATAACGGCTGTATTAACTCCACCCGAATTCCTGTAGACATTGTAATTTATGCACCGCCTGCAGTAACTGATGAAACTTTACCTCTGTGCCAGCTTCAAACTATAACATTAGACGCTGGGATTTCTGGAATGAATTATCAATGGTCTAATGGAGCAACAACTCAAACTACCACTGTTAATTCTGGAGGAACTTATACTGTTGATGTTACAAGTCCAGCTCCAGAGAATTGCACAAGCACAAAAACTATAGTGGTTGAAGAGCATAAAATTCCACAAATTGATCGTATTGATGTTGAAGGAACTAGAGCCATTATTTATCCTGTTAAAGCCGAAGATTACTTTGAATATTCTATTGACGGAATCAATTATCAAGATTCTACCATTTTTTATAATGTCCCTGGCGGACTTCAAACGGCTTATGCACGAGAAAAAAGCGGATGCGGACAAGTTACCAAACAATTTGTAGTTCTTGTTTTTCCTCCATTTTTCACTCCAAACAACGATACTTTCAATGATGTTTGGGAGGTAACTGGAATGGAAAATTATCCGCAGGCAGAAGTCACTATTTTTGACCGATACGGAAAACTAGTTGCACAATTAAGCAGATCAAAAATGGGCTGGGATGGCAATTTAAACCAAATTCCGCTTCCTGCTTCTGATTATTGGTACGCTTTAAAAATTGATGATACTAAGCCGATTTTAAGAGGGCATTTTACTTTAAAAAGATAGTTTTAATTAGATAATGTGTCAATTTGAGAATTAAAAAATGTGCCAATTTGAAAATTAGATAATTTAAAAACACAAAAAAAGAATTATCTAATTGACTAATTCTCTAATTACCACATTAGCCCAACTTCTTTTTGATTTCATTTAAGATAAAAACGTAGTCTTCGTGTTTTTTTACAAAATCACGATCCGAAACGTCAATGATTAAAACATTCAAGTCGGTTTGGGATTTTATGTATTCTAAGTATCCGTTATTGATTTTATCTAAATAGGAAGCTTCAATATTCTGTTCGTAATTACGACCGCGTTTCTTGATATTTTGAAGCAGACGTTCTGTATTCTGATATAAATAAACGTACAGATCTGGTTTCGGCATTTCTTTGTAAATGATATCGAACAAATTTCTGTACAAACGATATTCATCTTCTGCAAGCGTAATTTTAGCAAATATCAGCGATTTAAAAATATGATAATCAGCTACAATAAAATCTTTGAACAAATCAAATTGCGCCAAATCATCTGATAACTGTTGATAACGATCAGCCAAAAAAGACATTTCTAACGGAAAAGCATACCTGTTTTGATCTTTGTAAAACTTCGGAAGAAACGGATTATCTGCGAATCTTTCTAAAACGGTTTTGGCATTAAAATCTTCTGCAATCTTATGCACCAAAGTTGTTTTTCCTGCACCAATATTACCTTCAAAAGAAATATAATTAAATTGACTTAGAGGAATTTCATCGAGCGGGTTTTCCAAACTCTGAACAACAATACAAACACTGTCATCTGGAGTAACAGCAATTAATTCTGTTATGGTTTTCTGCAAAATAGGATGCTTCCAATTTAGCTTCAAATCCTGCATTGGGAGCAAAACAAAATTTCTATTCTGCATCAGCGGATGTGGAATTTTTAGTTTCTCTGAGTCAATAATTTCATTATCAAAAACAATTAAATCAACATCAATAATTCTGGATTGATAACCTTCTTGATTCAAGCGAATTCTTCCAAGCTCTTTTTCAACCTTCAAAACTTGATTTAGTATTTTTTGAGCAGAAGAATTGGTATGCAAAAGAAGTGCACAATTATAAAATGCATCACTCTCAAAACCCCATGCAGGAGTTTCGTAAAGTTTTGAAACCTGAATGACAGTACTTACTTTTTGATGGATTAAATCAATACATTTTTGGATGTTTTCTAGTCTGCTGCCTTGGTTGCTGCCTATCGATAAAACGACTTGATGCTGTAATTTCATAATTAATGCAAATTAACTAAAACTATTTTAGAATTAACCAATATATTTGTGAAACGACGTCTTAGATTTTATCATAATTTTAGATGTCTAATTTGTAACATTTTGCCCTTTTTCTCTACTTATTAAAAAAATATACATATGAAGTTTTTAGGAAATGTACTTGCTACCGTAATTGGTATTTTTGTATTTATTATGCTCTTCTTTTTTGGAGTAATTTTTATTGTCACACTTTTTGGCGGAGACGACAAGGTTTCTGTTAAATCTGATTCGGTTATTGAATTTAATTTAAAGGAAATCAAAGATGACTATGCTGGGAAGTATAAAGATCCTTGGGTAACTGCTTTTTCTGATAAAAAAGGTATTGGTTTAACTGATGTGATTAATGCAATCGAAGCGGCTAAAACAGATGATAATATTAAAGGAATCTCTATTTTAAATGACGAATCTTCGTTGGGTCTTGCTCAATACAAAGATTTAAGAAATGCTCTTGAAAGTTTTAAAAAATCAGGAAAATTTGTTTGGGCTTATGCCAATACATATTCGCAGAAAGAATATTATTTAACTTCTGTAGCTAATACAATATATATAAATCCAGTTGGTGATTTAGATTTTAAAGGACTTTCTTCTGAAGTAATGTTCTTCAAAGATTTTCAAGAAAAATCAGGAATTCACATGGAAGTGATCCGTCATGGAAAATATAAAAGTGCCGTTGAGCCTTTTTTACAAAATAGTATGAGTGATGCCAACAGAGAACAGATTACTGCGCTTTTAAACTCAATTTGGGCTACTGTTTCTACTGATATTTCAAAAAGTAGAAATATTCCGCTGCCAAAATTAAATGAAATTGCCAACGGACTTTTAGCAAGAACTCCTGAAATGGCAAAGCAGCAACATTTGGTAGACGTAATTGCTTATGAAGATGTGTATCACGATGCCATTAGGAAAGCATTGAAAGTAGATAAAGATGAAGATTACAATAAAATTTCGATTTTAGATTATACTCAAAATAATGCTACAACTGCCCTAGCTAATACTGCAACTGATCAAATTGCAATTATTTATGCTCAAGGTGAAATTGGAAGCGGCGAAGGAGATGTAAATACTATTGGAGAAGGTTCGATGCGTCGTTCTTTGCAGGAAGCAAGAAAAAATGACGACGTAAAAGCGATCGTTCTTAGAATTGACAGCCCAGGAGGAAGCGCCCTGACTTCTGATTTAATCTGGAGAGAAATTGAGGTTACTAAAAAAGTAAAACCAGTTGTGGTTTCTATGGGGAATTATGCTGCTTCTGGCGGCTATTACATTGCCTGCAACGCCAATAAAATATTTGCAGAAAACAATACAATTACAGGATCAATTGGTGTTTTTGGAGTACTTCCAAACTTCAGTCCTTTGGCTAATAAATTAGGAATCAATTCAGAACAAGTAAAAACTCATGAAAATGCAGCAAATTACAGTCCGTTTTTGCCAGTTGATGAGAAGTTCAAGGCTTTTACCTTAGAAGGAGTCGAAAAAATTTACAACACTTTTGTAACGCGTGTAGCGAACGGACGTAAGATGTCTTTCGATCAAGTTGATGCTATTGCGCAAGGCCGAGTGTGGTCAGGAACAGAAGCTTTAAAATTAGGTTTAGTAGATAAAATTGGAGGATTGAATGCTGCAATTGCCGAAGCTGCTAAGATTGCCAAAATAAAAAAATACAGCACTCAGAATTATCCTGAATACGAAAAGACTTTTAACGATTTACTTTCTACTATGCCTTTTGCTAAATCGAAAGAAGCTTTTATTAAAGAAGAAATTGGAGAAGAAAATTATCTTCTTATCGAACAGGTAAAGAAATTTCAAAAACAAAAAGGAATACAAGCATTAATGCCTTACGGAATCAATATTTATTAATATGAATAAGATAATCCTTTTTTTAACGGTTTTGTTTTTGAGCGTTTTAAATGCGCAGAACAAAAAAGAAATTACTTTTAAAGAAACTCCAGCGGTCTTAAAAATAAATACCAATCAAATTTTTGGTACGCTGACTACGCCAGATCTAACAAAAAAATATCCAGTCGCTTTGATTATTGCAGGATCTGGACCAACAGATAGAAATGGGAACAATGCAATGATGAAGAACAATTCTTTAAAAATGCTGGCAGAGGCGCTGGCTAAAAATGGAATTGCATCTTTAAGATTTGATAAAAGAGGAATTGGCGAAAGCAAAGCAGCCGGCGGATTATCTGAAAGCAGCTTGGTTTTCGAAAATTATATAGACGACGCTAAAAGTTGGATTAATTATTTAAAACAAGATAAACGTTTCTCTAAAATAGTAGTAATTGGGCATAGCGAAGGATCATTAATAGGAATGATTGCGTGCGCCAAAGCAGATAAGTTTGTTTCGATTGCGGGTGCAGGTGATTCTGCAGATAAAATTATCAAAACGCAGATTGGTTCAAGATCTATGAAACAGCTTAACAATATGACTTTTCCTATAATCGACAGTTTAAAAAACGGATTTACAGTAAAAAAAGTTGATCCGATGGTGGTTTCACTTTTCCGACCAAGTATTCAGCCTTATCTCATTTCTTGGTTCAAATACAATCCTCAGACAGAAATAAAGAAAGTTACTATTCCAATTTTAATTCTGCAAGGAAACAATGATATCCAAGTTACTGTGAAAGATGCCGAAAATTTATCTGAATCCAATAAGAATTCTGAAATGGTTATAATTGACAAAATGAATCACGTTTTAAAAATCATTGACGGTGATAAAGACGCTAATTTAGCGAGTTATAATAATGAAACACTTCCTATATCTGAAACGCTGGTCGATAAGATTGTTTCATTTATTCAGAAATAGTGAAATAAAGAATATTAAAAATCCGTTTGAACTAATTTCAATCGGATTTTTTTTATTTAACAAACAAAAGTAAAATTCTTACATTTTTAAGAAAACTTTATCTGCGAACTCTGCTAAAAAAAACTATTTTTGCAGGAGTCGATTTTTAAGATGTTAAACCCTCAAATCTATTTATATGCTAAAGAAAGTTTTAAAAATAAGTGCCATAGTCATTGTGGTATTTGTTGCCGCATTATTTGCCATTCCGTATTTCTTTAAAGATCAAATTAAAGCCAAAATTGCCGAAGCCATTAACGAAAGTGTTGATGCCAAAGTAAGTTTTAAAGATGCTGATTTAAGTTTATTCAAAAATTTCCCAAACGCAACAGTCGGAATTGAGAAACTTGTGATTATTAACAAAGCTCCTTTTGAAGGCGATACATTGGTTTCTTTAGGCGAGTTAAATTTAAAAATGAGTATCAAAGAACTTTTCAAAGGAAAAGAAGAACCGTTAAGCATTCAGGGAATTAGTTCTACAAACGGATTAGTAAATATCATCTTCAATAAAGATGGTGTTGGAAACTTTGATATTGCATTAAAAGATAAAAAAGAAGACAAAAAAAGTGAAGAAAGCAAACCGCTTTCTTTAAAAATTCAAAATTATAAAATCGAGAATTTCACTTTTAGATATATCGATCAAGGTTCAAAAATCAAGATGGTTATTGACAGTTTGAATCATGAAGGAACTGGAGATTTTACGAATTCAAAATTAGATTTGGATACAAAAACTACTGCAAAAGTTTCATTGGACATGGATAAAATGAATTACATGAAAAATGTCAAACTTACTTTAGACGCAGTTCTTGGAATTGATTTAGAAAAAAGCAAATATACTTTTAAAGAGAATAAAGCTTTAATCAATCAATTACCTTTGGAATTTGACGGATTCATTCAAATGGCTGAAAATAAACAGATTTACGATTTGAAATTTAAAACACCTACTTCATCATTTACCAACTTCTTAGGGTTAATCCCTTCAGCTTATGCTTCGAGTTTAGACGGCGTAAAAACTACTGGAGATTTTACCGTAAATGGTTTTGCTAAAGGTGAATTAACAGAAACAACTGTTCCTAAATTTAATATTGAAATCGCATCTAATAATGCTTCTTTCCAATATCCAAACCTTCCAAAATCAGTTCAAAATATTGTAATTGATACTAAAATCATTAACGAAACTGGAATTCTAAACGATACTTATGTGAATTTAGACAAGTTATCTTTCAGAATTGATCAGGATGTTTTTAACGCTAAAGCGAATATTAAAAACATAACCGTAAATCCGATTGTTGATGCGGCTTTAAAGGGAACAATCAATTTGGCGAACCTTTCGAAAGCATATCCAATTAAAATGGATAAACCTTTGGCTGGAATTTTAAAAGCTGATGTTACAACTAATTTTGACATGGCTTCTGTTGAAAAAAGCCAGTATCAAAACATAAAAAATGCTGGAACAATGAGTTTATCTGGATTTAAATATACAGATGAAAACAATAAATCTATGAACATCAGTACGGCATTGGTAGAATTCAATCCGAGCAAAATTAACTTAAAACAGTTTAATGCGACAACTGGAAAAAGTGATATTGCTATTAACGGAGTGTTGGAGAATTTCTACGGTTTTATGTTTAAAAAACAAGAACTTAGAGGAAACTTCAACATGAGCTCGAATCAATTGGCTGTTGATGATTTTATGACTTCTGGCGAACCTGCAAAAACAGAGACTAAAACTCCGGCAAAACCAGCTGAAGCAATGAAGATTCCTGCTTTTTTAAATTGTACTTTAAATGCAAAAGCTACAACTGTTTTATACGACAATTTAAAACTAAAAGATGTTTCTGGAAAGTTACTTATCAAAGATGAAAAAGCAACTTTAGAAAACTTTAAAACTTCTATTTTTGGCGGAACAATTGGCCTTAATGGTGCTGTTTCTACAAAAGAAAAGGTTCCAACTTTTGATATGAATTTAGGATTTAATCAAGTTGATATTGCACAGACTTTTACGCAATTGGACATGATGAAAAAAATTGCCCCAATAGCTGGAATCATTAATGGAAAATTAAATTCGACTATTAAACTGAATGGAAATTTAGATGCGAAAGAATTAACTCCAGATTTAAAATCGATTTCAGGAGACTTAATCGGTCAATTGCTTTCGACTACCGTAAATGCTAAAAACTCAACTTTACTTAATGCCTTAAGTTCAAATGTTAAGTTTCTCGATTTAAACAAAGTTAATTTAAATGATATTAAAGCAGCTCTGACTTTTGAAAACGGAAGAGTAAACGTAAAACCATTTGATATTAAATATCAAGATATTAAAGCTACAGTTGGAGGAACTCACGGTTTTGACCAAACTATGAATTATACCATTAAGTTTGATGTTCCTGCTAAATATTTAGGAACAGAAGCCAACAATTTAATTGCAAAATTGTCTCCTGCAGATGCCGCAAAACTGGATAATATTCCAATAAATGCTTCTTTGACTGGAAACTTTTCGAATCCTAAAATCAGTACAGATATGAAAACTGCCGTAAGTAGTTTGACTACACAACTGGTTAATCAGCAGAAAGATAAATTGACTCAAAAAGGAACTTCGGCTCTTACTGATTTAATCAACAAAAACACAAAAGCTAAAGATACAACGCAGGCTGCAAAAACAGAAAAAGAACAGAAAACACAAGAAGTTACCAAAAAAGCAAGTGATTTGCTGAATGGTCTTTTCAAAAAGAAAAACTAATCTCAGTATACTAATAAAAAGGCCAATCAAATGATTGGCCTTTTTTTATACTGCTTTAGGATATACTTTTAATTTCCCGTTATCTAAAATTGAATTGATAATTTGGAAATATTCTAATGGCATACATTTTCTAGTATCCACTCCTACACTTCCACTATCATAAGGGGCGTATTTTTTTAATTCTGAAACTGAGAACAATCCAACAGTTGGAGTTTGAGCAGCACTTGCTAAATGCATAATACCGCTGTCTGCACCAATAAACAAATCTACATTTGCCAATACAGATCCCATTTCGCGAATATCTTTACTATAATAAGTTGGCGCTTGGAACCCAATTTGCGAAACGTTTTCAACTGGCAATATTTCAATAATATTATAATTGCTGTATTCTTCTTTAAGTTTAGAATAAAAGTTTTCCCACCATTCTCCTGAATAGCATTTAGCTCCCGTTGCATAAGTAAAGATACAGATTGTTCGTTTTGATGGATCTGGAGTTATAAGATCTAAAATTTTCTTTCCGTTATCGAGCTCTGCATCAGTAAGTTTAAGATCCAAAGATGCCACTATTTTATTGCTTTTAGGCAATCCTAATTTTGTTAAATAAGTCCTGAAATTATAAACCGGGTATTTGGCAATATGGTCATAATCTGTTTTTGACTTTGTTAGCTCACCATCCAAATCTCCGTAGAATTTATACTTTGCTCTTGAAAATCGTACAGCCAATCTGCCAGAAGAAGAATTTTGATCGACATTTATAGCCATATCATAAGGTTCGCTCTTAATAGAAATCCAAACCTTCATATACTCAACTAAACTTTTAAAAGGTTTTTTGGGTAAATGAATTGTTTTGTTAACTGCGTGATAATTTTCAAAAACAATTGGTGCTAATGTACCTTTTACAAACAAATCAATTTTACAATTCGGGAAAGTTTCTGCTACTTCTTGAACCAGCGGCGTAATTAATAAAAGATTGCCTAGTCTGCCATTTGGTCTGCAAATTAAAACGCGTTTAATTTCAGTTTTATCAACCAAAACAATATCACGTTCCGTTTTTGGTTTTCCAATGTTTTTAGTCAGACCACGCATCACGCCTCTTCTAAAATTGTTTATTTTGCTTAAAGTACTCATTTATTATTTATAATTAAAGAATTAAATAATTTCGATTTAATTTTAAAAAAAAGCCTTAGATAGAACAAACTTCAAATCTAGGCTTTTTTTTGTTTCTAAAATTAATTTCTTTGAATAAGTAATTATTACAAAATTGTAATCAAATTTATCAAAATTCACATCACCTATTCTTAAAAATTCTAAAAATACAATGATTATGATAATTGATGAAAATTATTATACGGGTGCTGAATAAGGATAGACAAACAGGAAATAATGCTAGACGTCTATACTTACAACATAGCCTTCGGAACCACGAACATTAAAAACAGTTCCGTTTTCAAAAATTAAATATTGTCCTTTTATCCCAACTAATTTTCCTTGAAACGAAGGCATTTTATCCAGATTTAAGCTATTTACTTTTGCAGGATAACTCAAAACAGGATATTGTAAATCGTACAAATCATCTTTTTGAGAATAAAAATAATCTTTAACCTCAGCTGGAATTAAACTTTCAATTTTCACTTTTTCTGCAATTAAATCAAAAGTTTCGGTAGAATTTTGAAGCATTTTTCTCCAATTGGTTTTGTCCGTGTAATGGTTTTTTAAAGCAACCTCTGTAATTCCTGCCAGATATCTATTTGGAACCTCAACAACTGCAATTGCCTGAGATGCACCTTGATCGATCCAACGAGTTGGGACTTGAGTTTTACGAGTTACTCCTACCTTTATTTCGCAAGCAGCGGCTAAATACACGATATGCGGCTGTAATTGTGCTTTTGATTCATAATCTAAATCACGATCTGCAATTCCTAAATGTGCTGTACTTAATTCTGGTCTCATAATCCAGTCACCAACTGCCGGACTTGAATAAAAACAGTCGTAACAAAAACCTTGGCGGTAAATTTTCTTCTTTTTACTGCAATTTAAACACTGGCAGCCCAAAAAGCTAATTTCGATTTCTTTATCCAATAATTGATTAACATTTAGAAAACTGTCTTCAAAGACCAAATAATATTGAATTGGACTTCCAAGTTCGGTTTGCATTTTTGTCAGGACACCTTGATATTGCATTCGTATTTTTATTTATATTGCTATTTTGGAATTATCAAAAGAATTGGACATTTTAGTGTTAAAATTCGACCTACTAATTAGAATCTTTGCTAGAAATCGGGTTGTTTTTTACAAAAAAATACTATTTTTGATATGAAGACAAAGTTACTATTTGTCTCTCGATATTCAAATTTTAAGTTTTTTGTTTTTACATCACCTGTAAAATTTAAAACCTAAAATCAGTAATCTAAAAAACAAATTCATGCCTCTATCTATAATCAATTCGTTTGCATCATGGGTCCTTAAACAACGGATTCACCAAATAGAACTTTTTTTAAAATACCCAAATGAAGTTCAAGAAGAACTATTGCACAACTTATTGACGGCATCTGAAAATACTGTTATTGGAAAACAATATGAATTTTCGACAATAAAATCTTATCAAACTTTTGCAGAAAGAGTTCCTATTGCAAGTTATGAGGAATTACAGCCTTTAATTGAACGTACACGTCAGGGTGAACAAGGCGTTTTCTGGGAAACTCCAATTAAATGGTTTGCCAAATCGAGCGGTACTACAAACGCAAAAAGTAAATTTATTCCTGTAAGTAATGAAGCACTAGAAGATTGCCACTACAAAGGCAGTAAAGATCTTTTATGCCTGTATTTGAATAACAATGAAGATTCTGAACTTTTTTTAGGAAAAAGTCTTCGCTTAGGCGGAAGTTCTCAGATTTACGAAAATAACAACACCTTCTTTGGCGATTTGTCTGCAATTTTAATTGAGAACATGCCAATTTGGGCTGAATTCAGCAGTACACCAAGCAGTAAAACTTCGTTAATGAGTGAATGGGAAACTAAAATCGCTGCAATTATTAATGAAACCAAAAATGAAAATGTTACCAGTTTTGCGGGAGTTCCTTCCTGGATGTTGGTTTTAATGAATAAGGTTTTAGAAAATACTGGTAAACAAAGTTTATTAGAGCTTTGGCCAAATCTTGAAGTTTATTTTCACGGCGGAGTGAGTTTCTCTCCTTACAAAGAACAATACAAAAAATTGCTTCCTAGCAAAGATTTTAGATATTACGAAATTTACAATGCCTCTGAAGGCTTTTTTGCGATTCAGGATTTGAACAATTCGAGTGATTTATTATTGATGCTTGATTACGGGATTTTCTATGAATTTATTCCGATGGACACTTTTGGAACTTCGAATCAAAAAGTAATTCGTTTGGTCGATGTCGAATTGAATAAAAACTATGCTATTGTAATTACTACAAATTCTGGTTTGTGGCGTTATTTAATTGGCGATACAGTTCGTTTTACATCATTAAATCCATATCGTATAAGAGTTACTGGAAGAACCAAACATCATATTAATGTTTTTGGTGAAGAATTAATGGTTGAAAATACCGATCAAGCCATTGCAAAAGCCTGCCAGATTACACAAACTGAAGTGATTGATTATACTGTTGCTCCTATTTTTATGCAGGACAAAGAAAAAGGCGCACACGAATGGATGATTGAATTTAAGAAAAAACCTGCTGATTTTGGCCTTTTCCAAAAAGTTCTAGACGAAACTTTACAGACTTTAAATTCAGATTACGAAGCTAAACGCTACAATAATATGACTTTAAACCCTTTAGTAATTAATGTAGCTCGTGAAAATCTATTTTATGATTGGCTGAAGGAAAGAGACAAATTAGGCGGACAGCATAAAATTCCAAGACTTTCGAACCAAAGAGATTATTTGGAGCAGTTGAAGGAGATGCAGTCTATTAAAGTTTAATTTTCCAATTAAAATCTTCAACTAAAATGAAAAAGAATTTTAACGAAATGACTAGTGAAGAATTAGTCAAAACACAAAAATCTTTAAAAACAGTAACTTACCTATTTGGTGTGGTATTACTTTTTTTGTTTGGACTTAACATTTTTCTTGTAGCGAATAAAGGTTTTAGCGCTTCAAACGTTATTCCGATTGCATTGCTTCCTATTTTTATTTTGAATATGAATACTTTAAAAGAAATTAAAAAGGAGTTAGAAGCTCGAAAGTAATTTTTCTTTATTGTCAGGCTGAGCGGAGTCGAAGCCATTTTCTATATAAAATCTTGCAACTTCGCTCAGAGTAACAATTCGAATTACATCATATCAATATATCTGTCGTGGTAACCTAAAAGATATAAAACTCCGTCAAGACCTAAACTTGAAATTGAAGTTGAAGCGCTTTCTTTTACTTTTGGTTTGGCATGGAAAGCGATTCCTAGACCCGCTAAATTTAGCATTGGTAAATCGTTTGCTCCGTCTCCAACTGCGATGGTTTGATTAATGTGAATTCCTTCTTTCTCAGCAATTGCTTTTAAGAATTCTGCTTTTTTCTGACCGTCTACAATATCACCAATATATTTACCTGTAAGTTTTCCGTCTTTTATTTCTAACTGATTGGCGTGAACATAATCTATTCCTAATTCTTTTTGCAGGTATTCTCCAAAATACGTAAACCCTCCAGAAAGTATTGCCGTTTTATAACCGTAATATTTTAGAGCTTTCATTAAACGATGTGCTCCTTGTGTTATTGGTAAATTGACTGCAACATTTTGCAGTACTTCTTCGCTTAAACCCTCAAGTAAAGCCATACGCTGCTTGAAACTTTCGTTGAAATCAATCTCTCCATTCATAGCCGATTCTGTAATAGCTCTTACTTGATCTCCTACTCCATTAAGTTCTGCAAGCTCGTCGATTACTTCTGTTTGAATAAGTGTTGAGTCCATATCGAAGCATACTAAACGGCGGTTTCTTCTATAGATATTATCTTCTTGAAAAGAAATGTCAACATTAAGTGTTCTGGAAATTTCCATAAAACTTGCCGTCATAATAATTTTGTTTACAATTTCGCCTGTTACAGACAATTGAATACAAGAACGCGGATACTCTTCTTTTTCAACAATAGAAGTCCTTCCTGTTAGTCGAATGATAGAATCGATATTCAGGTTTTGATCTGACATTATTTTGGTCACTGCTGCTAATTGTGAAGCGGCCAGTTTTTCGCCCAAAATATTGATGATATAGCGCTGTTTAGATTGTGATTTTACCCACTTTTCGTAATCTTCAATAGAAATCGGAATAAATTTTACTTTGATTTCTAGTTCATAGGCTTTAAACAAAAGATCTTTTAAAACTGGCGCAGAAGAAGACCCTGCTTCAATCTCGAATAAAATTCCAAGTGACAGCGTATCATGAATATCAGCTTGTCCAATATCTAAAATATTAGCATCGTACGCAGCCAATACAGCTGTTAAACCTGCTGTAACTCCAATTTTATCGTGTCCTGAAACTTTTAATAAAATTATCTCTTTATCTTCTATCGCCATTTTTCCTATTATTGATTTTGAAGCGACAAAAATCGACAATCTATGCTTTATAAAAAAGAATAATCTTTGTTTTTTTGAAAAGAAAAAGCACAATTTTCATGTGCTTTTTGGAGTAATTTAACAATTATGTTCCGCTATTAAAATAACATAACTTTTTAATTATTTATTCGGCTGATTTTCATCAAAATTTACCATCCAGTTCACACCGAATTTATCTTTGAACATTCCGAAATAAGCGCCCCAGAAGGTTTTGTTCATAGGCATTTCTACTTTTCCTCCTGCCGAAAGTCCGTTAAAAATTCTATCTGCTTCATCTGTGCTTTCTACATTAATCGAAATGGAAAAATTATCACCAAAACCAACATCCCCATATCTTGGATGACTGTCACTTCCCATTAAAATCGTATTCCCAATTGGGAGTGAAACGTGCATAATTCTATTTAGAGCTTCCTCAGAGAGTTGCTCACCTTCTTCTGCTGGTGCGTCTTTGTATTTTCCGATGTACGGAAATTCGCCGCCGAAAACTGATTTATAAAATAGAAATGCTTCTTCGCAAGTTCCATTAAACATTAAATAAGGATTTATTGCTGCCATGATGTTTTTTTATTAATTGTTGATTGTTAATTATAAATTGTTAATGTCTTTTTTACTAATCTTTTAGTTATAGATACACTCTTTACTCTTTACTCTTTACTCTTTACTCTTTTCTCTTTTCTCTTTTCTCTTTTCTCTTTTCTCTCTTACTTATTCCTCAGACAATTCTTTAATTCGATCCAATGCTTTTGGAAAAGTACCTTTAAAATAGTCTATATGCTTTTCGGTTACATCAACTTCTACCTCAAGATCAACTGCATCTCCGTTTTGAGTTAATCTATAGGTTTCCATTGAACCGCTCCATTCATTTGTTTCTTCATTGAGGGGTAATTCCTTAAAATCTTTCAGTTCTCCCAAATGCTTAAAAGCCATATATTCATTTGGGATTTTTTTCTCGATTATACTATTCATTCCTCCACCGTCAGGCCCAAGAAAGTGTATTTTTCCACCTTCGTTCCAATCACTTACTGCATACGACCCTTCATAAAAAACTCCGGTCCATTTTCTGTAAGTTTCGTCTTCCCATAAGACTTTCCAAATCTTTTCTTTAGAAGCCTTGATACTGATATTAAATTTTAATTTTTCCATCTTAATTTGGTAATTTACTAAAGTCCATAAATAAAACATTCCAACGATGACCGTCTAAATCGGCAAAACCACAGCCGTACATCCAACCTTGACTTTCTGCAGGAGGAGCAAAAACAGTTCCGCCAGCTTCTTTTACTTTTTCTGCTAATTCATCAACTTCTTCTCTGCTTTCAGCATCAATCGAAATCAATACTTCCGAGCTCGATTTAGTATCGGTAATACTGTTTTGAGAAAAGCTGGAAAAAAGCATTTCTTCAAAAAGCATTACAACAAAATGTCCTTCACCTACAACCATGCACGTCGAACTTGGCGTATCATGCTGTTCATTAAACGAAAAACCAATTTTCCAGAAAAAATCTTTCGCTTTTGCTACATCCTTTACAGGAAGATTCAACCATATTTGTTTTGTCATCTTTTTGTTTTTTTTGGTTAGATATTGTGATAGTAAGTAATGTGTAAGCCTCTGAACCTTTGAACCTAAAGAAAAAAATTATTTTTTTTCTACGTAATTTTTAAAATTATCCAAGATTGCCTGCCAGCCTGCGCGCTGCATTTCTTCTGGATTTTGCGTTTCTGGATCAAAACTTTCAACAATTTCGACTCCGTCTGCCGTTTCTGCAAACTTAATTTCAACCTTTCTTCCATCTGCCATAACATATTCGAGTGCACTTTTTGGTTTAACCAAAGTAAATTCACCTTCAAAATCGAAACTCATGCTTCCATCTTTTGCTGCCATAGTCGATTTAAATTTTCCTCCTTCTCTTAAATCAGATTCTGCATACGGTGTGTGCCAGTCTGGAGATGCAAAACTCCAATTCTTAACATGTTCTGGCGTATTCCATAAATCCCAAACTTTGTCTAAAGATGCATTAACGGTATTTTTGATTGTTATCATGATTTTTATTTTATAATTTATAAATTGATTTATCGTTTAAAATTCTCCACGTAGCTTTTAAAATTTTGGATGATGGCCGTACAAAATTTTTCTTCCATATCTGCAGATTCGATTGTTGTCGGCTCAAAGGTTTCAGTAATTTTTACTTGATTATCTTGATTTTCAAAACGAACACTTGCCGTTCTATTATCATAAAGCTTATATTCTAGTATTGAAAATTTGTCAATTTTCGTGTATATACCTTCAAAATCAAAACCATCACTTCCATCCTTTAGAGCCATGGTAAATTTAAATTTACTGCCTTCTGTTAGGTTATTTTCTACATAAGGCGTATGCCAATCTGGAGAAGCATTATTCCAATTTATAATATGCTCAGGCAATGTCCACAGCTCCCAAACTTTTTCTATAGGTGCATTAATTATAGCTTCTACCGAAATCATAGTTAATTATTTGGTATCTGGCTTTCATCCATATAGAAAACTTCCCAATGATGCCCATCTAGATCCAGAAAAGTTCTTTGGTACATCCATTCATAATCATGCTCTTTATTGTAATCAGTTCCGCCGGCTTTAACTGCTTTTTCCATTATTTCATTCACTTTTTCGCGTGTTTCAACAGAAATAGAAATAAGGACTTCGCTGGTTGTAGCGGTATCACAAATTTGCTTATTGGTAAATGTTTTATAAAAGTCCTCAACCAAAAGCATCACATTTATATTTTCACCAACAATTAAACAAGTTCCCTTTTCATTTGTAAACCTAGAATCGAATGAAAAGCCTAAATCCTTAAAAAAGGATACTGAACGATTTAAATCTTTTACAGCAAGATTTAAGAATATCTTTGTTTTCATCTTTATAAAATTACGAATTAATTAAAACAAATGTAAAATTTTAAGATTAGTTAAAAATGCCAATAAAAGTCATTTTTAGGGGCATTTAAGACAAAATGATTATTTTTGTTTGAAGTTACATCTCAAAAACAATAAAAAACATGAGCAAGAAATTAGGATTAATCGTACCTCACGACTACAAATTATTAAGTATTGCAGCGATATTAGAAGTATTTGAAACTACTAACAAACTCAGTTCAGGAAACGAAAAACCATTTGAAATCATGATTTTTCAATCGAAAGAACAAAATGATGAAGGAAATTTGTTTGGATATGTATCTAACGTAATTGAAACGTCTAATATTATTTTGGATCTGATTTTAATTCCCGCTTTTACAACTGACAATATGAGTGAAATGATTAAGAAGAATAAAAATTTCATTCCTTGGCTTCAAAAACAACATCAAGCTGGAGCCGAATTGGCCAGTTTTTGTACTGGAGCATTTTTGTTTGCCGCTTCTGGTTTGTTAAACGAAAAACTGGCTACCACACATGTTGACGCCTGCAGTGCTTTTACAAAAGCTTTTCCGATGGTGAAATTAAAACCCGAAGAAACTCTAACTGCTGATGGAAGTTTGTATACCAGCGGCGGCTCTACCTCAACTTTTCATTTATTAATTCTTTTAGTTCAAAAATTCTGCGGCAACGAAATGGCTGTCAATATTGCTAAAATCTTTTCTATCGATTTAAATAGATATAAACAAAGTTATTTCAGCACTTTTAGACCCAATCATTTGCACAATGATACTTTGGTTGCTATGTTACAGCAAAAAATTGAAAGCCAATATCATACAATAGAAAAACTGGAAGAAATTACCAAAGACATTCCAACAAGTGCCAGAAACATGACACGTCGCTTTAAGCAGGTAACCGGAATTCCGCCAATAGAATATCTTCAGAATATAAGAGTCGAAAGTTCAAAAAAATACTTAGAGCAAACTCAGCTTTCCATTTCAGAAATCATCGAAAAAACAGGTTACAACGACCCAAAAGCTTTTAGAAAAGTGTTCTATAAAATGGTCGGTATGAAACCAATTGAATATAGAGAGAAATTTAGAGTGCAATAGTTTTTTTTAGCAGCAGGAAATCTTGTTTTCAAAAGAACTTTCGGGCCTGCTCTACACTATATCTTTTGCTCTGAAACCCAGAGCAAAAGGATGCCGTTTCGATCAGGGCTAAAATTCAACTTTTTGTTTTCAGAAGAAAAAAATCTTTAAAATTTATTCCATACAACAAACAAAAAGTTTTTGAAAATCATAAAAAAACCTGCTCATTGAGCAGGTTAAAAAAAAAACTTTGTAAAAATTTAAAACTTTGACAAAGTGATATTCAAGATTTAAGAAGCAATTTCCATGCGCTTCAATAAATTTTTACTTAATGTATGTTCTGCATATTCTTTGTCAATTGTCAGACTAGTGTCATCTGAAGTTGGCAATTCGTACATAGCATCTGTTAAGATAGCTTCACATAAAGAACGAAGTCCACGTGCACCTAATTTGTATTCTAATGCTTTATCCACAATAAAATCTAAAGCCTCGTTTGTAATAGTAAAATCAACATCATCCATCAAGAATAATTTTTGATATTGTTTTATTAATGCATTTTTAGGCTGTGTCAAAATAGCACGAAGTGTTTCTTTATCCAAAGGATCCATATGCGTTAAAACTGGTAAACGACCAATAATCTCTGGAATCAATCCAAAATCTTTAATGTCTTTTGGAATAATGTATTGCAGTAAATTGTCTTTATCAATATTGTCTACATTTTTAGAAGTTGAATAACCAACTGCTTGACGGTTTAAACGTTTTGAAATAATACGTTCAACTCCATCAAAAGCTCCTCCTGCAATAAACAATATATTTTGAGTATTTACCTCAACAAATTTTTGGTCTGGATGCTTACGACCTCCTTTTGGCGGTACGTTTACAACAGTTCCTTCTAATAATTTTAATAATGCTTGTTGAACTCCCTCACCAGAAACGTCACGTGTTATTGATGGATTATCGCTCTTACGGGCAATTTTATCAATTTCATCGATAAAAACAATTCCTCTTTCTGCTTTAGCTACATCATAATCAGCCGCTTGAAGCAAACGAGTTAAGATACTTTCAACATCTTCTCCAACATAACCAGCTTCTGTTAATACTGTTGCATCAACAATAGCCAAAGGAACATCTAACATTTTTGCAATTGTTTTTGCAACTAATGTTTTTCCAGTTCCGGTTTGACCCACCATAATGATGTTACTTTTTTCAATCTCTACTTCGTCGTCTAATTGCTGCTGCATTAAACGCTTGTAGTGATTGTAAACCGCAACCGACATTACTTTTTTAGTTTGATCCTGACCAATAACATATTGATCTAAGAAAGCCCTAATTTCTTTTGGTTTCTTTAAAATTAAATCTCCAACAAGTTTTGCGCTTCCACTAGACTTTAATTCTTCTAATACAATTCCGTGTGCCTGCTCAATACACTTATCACAAATATGTGCATTGATTCCAGCAATCAATAAATTAGTTTCTGGCTTCTTTCTTCCACAAAACGAACATTCTAATACTACTTTAGCCATTCTTTTTTAGTTACTAAGCTGCAAAGTTACTAAGTTTCTGAGACTTTCAACGAAAACCTCAAAAACTTAGTAACTTCTTAACTTTTATTTTTTGTTTCAAGTTTTATTTGTTTGAAGTTTCAAGTTAACCATAGCAGCTTGAAACTTGAAACTTGAAACTAAGTTTTATCCTCTTCTCAAAACTTCATCAATCATTCCGTACTCTTTTGCTTCGTCAGCTTTCATCCAGTAATCACGCTCACTGTCTTTATGCACTTTATCAAAAGTTTGTCCTGAATGTTGTGAAATAATATGATATAATTCATCTTTTAATTTCAACATCTCACGTAAGTTGATTTCCATATCTGTCGCAACACCTTGTGCTCCTCCAGACGGCTGGTGAATCATAACGCGTGAATGTGGCAGAGCCGAACGTTTTCCTGCAGCTCCTGCACATAATAAAACTGCTCCCATAGAAGCTGCCATTCCTGTACAAATTGTAGCTACATCTGGTTTAATATACTGCATGGTGTCGTAAATTCCTAAACCTGCATAAACACTTCCGCCAGGAGAGTTTAAGTAAATTTGAATATCTTTTGAAGCATCGGCACTTTCTAAAAATAATAATTGAGCCTGAACAATGTTAGCAATCTGGTCATCGATACCAGTTCCTAAAAAGATAATTCTGTCCATCATTAATCTTGAAAATACATCTAATTGAGAAACATTCAACTGACGTTCTTCAATAATATATGGAGTCATATTAGTTGGAGTCATCGCCGCAACGATTTTATCGTAATACATTGCATTTACTCCTTGGTGCTTTGTAGCAAATTTTTTGAATTCTTTACCGTAGTTCATATGTATTTTGTTCTAAGTTTTACGTTTATTTGGTGTATACATTTTTATTCCCTGCAAAGGTCATACCCTTTTATAAAGAATGTCATTATGTCTTCTTTTTTTTAAAGTTTCAAGGTTCTGAGATACTATCCCGAAGCTTCGGGACAAAGTTTTTTTTTAAAATCTGGATATCACATACAGCCGAAACAAAAAAAAGCGTCAAAAGAAAAATCTCTTGACGCTCAAATATAATTATTTTTCAGAAATTATTCTCCGTAAGAAGCAGCAATAAATTCTTCGTAAGTAACTTCTTTTGTTGTTGGATTTGCTTTCTCTTTGAATAAATCTAACAATTTAGCAGCTACAACTTGCTCAGAAAGTCTTTTCACTTCTTCTTGGTTAGATAAAACTCTAGCCACGATTCCTTGAACTTCTTCTTCAGTTGGGTTAGTTTGTCCAAATTGAGCCATTTGTTGTCTGATTGCGTTTGATGTAAACTCTTTCAAATCTTCAAATGTAATTTGGATATTACTTTGAGCCATTGCTTTTCCTTCGATTAATTGGAAACGTAAACCTTTTTCAGATCTTGCGTATTCAACTTCTGCCTCTTCTGCAGAAAGTTTTTTCTCTCCAACAGTTTGCAACCATTTTTTAAGGAATTCTGCTGGTAAATCAAATTTTGTGTTTTCGATCAAGAAATCTTGAACGTCTAACAATAATTTTTGATCTGCTTGCTGCGCGAATTGAGCTTCAGCATCTTCTTTAATTTTAGCTTTTAAATCTTCTAAAGAAGCTACTTTTCCTTCACCAAAAAGTTTATCAAATAATTCTTGGTTTAATTCTGCCAATTCTGATCCGTTGATAGCTTCGATTGTAAAGTTTACTTCGATATCTAAACCATGAACATCATCATGAGATACTTTTAAGTAATCCATTAATTGGTGATCGTCTTCGAATAGACCTTTTGTGCTTACTGTAACAACATCTCCAACTTTTTTACCAATGAATTTATCTCCAGCCTCCTTGTTGAAAGTAGATACAGAAATTGTAGTTGTATTGTTGATTCCTTTTTCTTCGTTTGTGAAAGTTCCAGTTAAATCTGAATCAGCTTCAACTTTATCTTGAGGAATTGCTTTTCCAAATTGTTTTTGGATACGCTCTACTTGTCCGTCGATTAATTTATCGTCAGCAGTAACAATATATTTTACGATATTATTTTTAGCTTCTAAATCAATTTCGAAGTTAGGCACTAAACCAATTTCGAATTCAAAAGTTAATTCTTCAGCATCCCAGTCAAAGTTTTCGTTTACTTTTGGAAGAGGAGTTCCTAAAAGATTTAATCTTTCAGATTGAATATAACGCTCTAAAGCTAAATCAACTACTTTTTTAACTTCTTCTTGTTTAATACCTTTTCCGTATTGTTTTTCAACAAGATCTTTAGGAACTTGTCCTTTTCTAAATCCTTTTACTTGCGCCAAAGGCAATTTTTCGTTGATTCTTTTTGCCACTTGACCTTTATAATCCATATGAACCACGTTCATTACAATTGTCTCGTTAACAGCGTCTATTGCTACTCTTTTAATATCCATCTTCTTCTTTAATTTACATAATAAAATTGGGTCGCAAAATTATAAAATTTTTGCAACCCAACCAAGTTTTTAATCTATTGTATTTGAAGCAGTTTTAATCTGCTCGATTTGTTTTTATTTATCGTCTCCTAATATTTTATAGGTAATAGATTGCAGAATAGACAAAATAACACTAAAAATCAATGCTGTCCAGAAGGAATCGACTGCAAAACCGCCAACAATATTAGTGCATAACAAAATAATTATAGCGTTGATTACCAGCAAAAATAAACCTAAAGTCACAAATGTAACAGGTAAAGTCAAAATGACTAAAATTGGTTTTATAAAAACATTCAGTAATCCCAAGACTACTGCAACAATTACAGCTGTTCCAAAACTTGCAACGTGTACACCAGTCAAAAGATTAGACAACAATAAAACTAAGGCAGCAGTAACAAGGAGTCTAAGTAATAATTTCATAGTTATTCAGGTTTAAAATTTATTTAAAAGTAATAAAATTTAGAAAAAGAAATCATCTTAAATCACTTTTTAGTCTTTTTTACTACATATGTTGATAAACAACAGATACTTCACAATTTAATTTTTTCTCAAATTCCTTAATAAAAGCATTTTTCAGATCCGGCCAATTCCAAAAGGTAAAGCCTAAATTGCTAAAGCCCCACTCTGGCTCGATTTTCAAATCATGAATATTAAAAACTACATTACATAAAGGGCAAATTGAATTATCACTAATTTCACTGTACCAATTATTAATAAAAAACCATTCCTCTTGAGAAATATCTTGTTTACAATGTGGACAAATACATTTTTCCATTCCATTTTCCCCTGTATCAAATACTTTTCGGTTTGTTGTAATTTCAACACCATTGGTTACAAGAAAAAAGGGTAAATTATCAGACTCATCTACAACATTTTTTGCTCCATTAGAAACTGGGTAACCTTTATAAAAGGACAAGACACAATCTGAAACTTCTGATTTAACAATATCCATCGTTATTAGCCATTCCAAAATTTCTTTAGCTTTACCTACATTATCATGATAATTGGATTTTTTTGGGACTATAGAAATACTATGATTGCTCATTTAATAAATTCAAATAATTAATGCGGTAAAAATACTACAAATTATTTTTATTTTAAAAACTCCGTTGTCAATTCAAAAAACATTTTAGGATTTTCAGCATGAAGCCAATGTCCTGCGTTTGGAATAGTTTCTAATTTTAAATTTGGAAAATGCTGACGAATTGAATCTATATCTGAATCTTGAATATAACCCGAATTTCCTCCACGTATAAATAACGTTGGTTTATCAAAAACCAAATTATCTGGAAGCGGTTTTCCAATTGCATCTAGATTATTATTAAATGCTTCCAAATTAAATCGGAAAGCCAATTGCCCAGGTTCTTTCCAATATAAATTTTTTAGTAGAAACTGTCGTGTTCCAAAATCAGTAACATATTGTGATAAAGTTGCCTCTACATCATTTCGGCTTGGTTTTACAGAAAAATCTATTGCATTTAATCCTGCCAAAATATCCTGATGATGCTGTTTATAAAATTTCGGACCTATATCTGCTACAATTAATTTGTCTACAATTTCTGGATGTGTTGTCGAAAAAAGCATCGCAACCTTTCCACCCATTGAATGCCCCAGAATATCAATTCTGCTTAAATTATTGGCTTGACAATATTCATATACATCTTGAACCATTGCGTCGTAACTCCATTCATCTGAATGAAAACTGCGTCCGTGGTTTCTTAAATCCAAAATATGAACTTGAAATCCAGCTTCTACATATTGTCCCGCCAAAGTTTTCCAATTATCAGACATTCCTAGAAACCCGTGCATGATAATAAATGGTTTTCCTTCGCCTTCTATTTTTGAGTAAAGCATATTTATATTTTTTATTCTGAAGAATTATTTCAATTTATTCAAATACATATTCACTACATTATCCAAACCAAGATAAAGTGCTTCTGAAATCAAGGCATGACCTATAGAAACTTCTAATAAACCTGGAATATTTTGTTTGAAAAACTTAATATTATCTAAACTTAAATCGTGTCCGGCATTAATTCCCAAACCTAATTCGTTTGCCAATTCTGCAGCTTTTACATAAGGATCAATTCCGTTTTTATTTCCCAAATCATATTGATGTGCGAATGCTTCTGTATATAATTCAATCCTGTCCGTTCCGGTTTTTTTTGCTCCTTCGATAATTTCTAAAACTGGATCAACAAAAATCGAAGTTCTAATTCCGTTTCTCTGAAATTCCTGAATAACTTCTGTCAAATATTCTTGGTTTTTAATCGTGTCCCAACCTGCGGAAGAAGTAATTGCTCCAATTGCATCTGGAACCAATGTTACTTGATCGGGTTTGCATTCTAAAACCAAATCAATGAAATTATGCTGTGGATTTCCTTCAATATTATATTCTGTAGTAACAATTGCTTTCAAATCGCGTGCATCCTGATAACGAATATGACGCTCATCTGGACGTGGATGAATCGTGATTCCCTGCCCTCCAAATCGCTGAATATCGACAGCTACTTTTAATAAATCAGTAACATTTCCTCCTCTTGCATTTCGAAGCGTTGCAATTTTATTGATATTTACACTTAACTTTGTCATATAAATAGATAATTAATTCTAGTAACACTATATTTGTTACGACAAAAATACAAAGTAAAACGCAGCAGTTTTCGGTATTTTTTGATTATTTTGCATCAAATATCTTCAATGATTTATGACAGAAATTACAAACTATATCACAAATGATTTCAGAGCGATTGATAGTCAGGAAACGATAGCCTCGATCCAGGACTTTTTTATCGATGTAAATTTTTCTCATTTTCCCATTTTAGAAGATGGGGTTTTTATTGGAAGCATCTCTTCTGAGGATGTAGAAACATTTGACGCCGATAAAAAAGCAATTGACTACAAATATACTTTAGAACGTTTTTTTGCCAGAAAATCGATGATCTGGCTAGATGTTCTGGAAGTTTTTGCTAAAAACCATACCAATATTCTTCCAATTCTTGATGAAAATAATGCTTATATAGGTTATTATGAAATGGAAGATATAATGAAGTTTTTTCAGGAAACTCCATTTTTAAAAGAGCCAGGAGCGATTATTATTGTTCAAAAAGGTCTTTTAGACTATTCTATGAGCGAAGTAATGCAGATTGTAGAAAGCAATAATGGTAAGGTTTTAGGTTCTTTTGTATCTGAAGCTGATCTGGAAAATGTTCAAATTACAGTAAAAATTGGTTTAGGAGCGATAAATGAAATTATTCAGACCTATAGAAGATATGGCTATGAGATTATTTCAGAACATCAGGAAGACACCTATATTAATAGCTTGAAAGAACGTTCTGATTATTTAGACAAATACCTTAATATATAAATTATTAATGTGGCAATGAGAAAATTAGTTAATTAGATAATTTTCACAGCTGCAAATTATCTGATTGACACATTGACAAATTACCTAATTTAACTCGAATGAAAATAGCCATTTACGGACAATATTATCAAAATAGTACTGAACCTATTATAAAAGACATTTTCTCTTTTTTCAATTCCAACAATGTTGAAATGGTAATTGAAGAAAATTTTCTGAAAATGCTTTATGAAAAGCAGCTGATAAAAAAAGAATATAAAACTTTTTCGCCAAGCACTGCTTTAGATAATAGTTTTGAAATGCTGATTAGTATTGGAGGTGATGGAACAATTTTGAGAGCAGCTGCTTTTGTTCGAAATTCAGGCGTTCCTTTATTAGGTATAAATGCAGGAAGATTAGGATTTCTTGCTAAAGTTCAAAAAGAAAATATTGATAGTTTGTTACAGTTTGTTATTGATCAAAATTACACCACTTCTGAAAGAACTCTATTAGGATTAACTTCTGAGCCAAAGAATGATGCCTTCGAAGAACTTAATTTTGCCATGAACGAAGTTACAGTGAGTAGAAAAGATACTACTTCGATGATAACTGTTGAAACTTATTTGAATAACGAATATTTAAATTCTTATTGAGCAGACGGATTAATTATCTCTACTCCTACCGGCTCTACTGGATATTCTTTAAGCTGTGGCGGCCCCATCTTAACACCAGATGTAAAAAGCTTGGTAATTACACCTATTGCGCCTCATAATTTAACTGCCAGACCACTTGTTATTCCAGATGACACAGAAATCACACTGCGGGTAACAGGAAGAGAAGACCAATATTTGGTTTCTTTAGATTCGAGAATTTCTTCAGTGAAAAATGAATCAATTTTAAAAATAAAAAAAACAGATTATAAAATAAAAATGGTTGAAATTCCAGGTGAAACGTTCTTAAAAACCTTAAGAAATAAATTGCTCTGGGGAGAAGATAAAAGAAATTAAACTCTTTTCTGATTCTTCACTATACGATAATACCACATTTTCTCGTTCTGCATGTAGTGAATCATCATTAAATGACTCAAAATCATAATGTAAATTGAAAAAGGAGCACATTTAACCAAAGGAACTTTGATTCGTATTGATAATTATTATATTTGCACGCAATTTTGAATTAAATGAAGAAAATTTTTAGTTTATTGTTATGTTTTTTCCCCTTTATTACACTTAATGCTCAAATCAATGAGATAGGTGTTTTTTTTGGCGGAAGCAACTTTGTAGGTGACGTTGGAAAAACAACTTATATCGCCCCAGAAAAACCAGCTTTTGGTGTTCTTTATAAATGGAACAGAAGCCCAAGGCATTCCTGGAGATTTTCATATACACAATCAAGTGTAATTGGAAATGACTTCAAATCTGAAGAAACAGGTAGAAATCAAAGAGGATATCGTTTTGAAAACAATATTAAAGAACTTTCTGCAGGACTTGAGTTTAATTTTTTCGATTTTAATCTTCATGATTATCATACAAAGATTACTCCTTATGTATTTACAGGTCTAAATTTCTTTATCTTCGACAACTTATATCGATATAATACAAGCCCAAACACAATTTATTCTGATAATTCAAACTCTTTTGCTATACCTATTATATTAGGTGTAAAATCGAACATAACGCCGCATCTTGTTTTAGGAGTTGAAGCTGGAGCACGTTATACTTTTACAGACAACATTGACGGAAGCAATCCTAAAACAAACAATCCAAATATTTTAAAGTTTGGAAATTTAAATAATAATGACTGGTATGTTTTTTCAGGTATCACCTTAACGTATACCTTTGGACAAAAACCTTGCTATTGCGCAGAATAATAAAATGAATTTAATAGAATCAATAGATCACACAAACTTACCTAAACACCTTGCCATTATTATGGACGGTAACGGACGCTGGGCAAAACAACAAGGTTTCATGCGCGCGTTTGGACATGAAAATGGTACAAAATCAGTAAAAGAAATAATCAAGACCTCAGCTAAGCTGGGAATTGAATATTTAACTCTATACGCCTTCTCAACTGAAAACTGGAACCGACCAAAACTTGAGGTTCAAGCTTTGATGAAAATATTGATCAATTCATTAAAAAAAGAGCTCGTTACGCTTCAAGAAAACAATATTAGACTCAATGCAATTGGAAATCTTGACAAATTACCAAAAACAGCCCAAAAAGAACTTTTGGATGTTATAGAAAAGACAAAAAACAATTCTCGATTAACACTTACTCTTGCCTTAAGCTACGGATCTAGAGAGGAGCTTGTAAATGCTGTAAAGGCAATTAGTGATAAAGTTAAAAATAATATAATTTCAATAGACACTATTGACGATTCAATTATAAATGAGCATCTTTACACGCAAAATTTACCAGACGTAGATTTATTAATACGAACAAGTGGAGAACATAGAATAAGTAATTTTTTGCTGTGGCAGATCGCTTACGCAGAATTGTATTTTACTAATGTCTTGTGGCCAGACTTTAAAGACCAAGATTTATATGAGGCTATTATTAGTTATCAAAAAAGAGAACGTAGATTTGGAAAGACCAGTGAACAAATTAAATAATTTTTTAGTGTTGCAAAAAAAAATACAAATAGTCCTTACCCTATTACTTTTGGGTAGTTTTTCACAAATTAAAGCACAAGAAAGAGTTCCTTTTGATCAAGGAAAAAAATATATTCTGGCCAAAGTTTCCGTTGTTGGTAAAATAAGCTTCAATGAACAGACTGTAGTAACATTTTCAGGCCTTCAAAAAGGACAGGAAATTACTGTACCTGGAGAAGAAATTAGTAGTGCAATTAAAAAATTAGGTAAACTAGGCCTTTTTGATGAAATTGCTTTCTACGTCAATAAAGTAGAAAATGATAGTATTTATCTAGATTTAAATATTATTGAACTTCCTAAATTAAACGAAGTTAAATTCGTTGGAGTTAAGAAAAGTAAAGTAGAAGGTTTAATTAAGGACAATAACTTGACAAAAAACAAAATTGTCAACGAAAACTTAATTACTACAACTAAAAACTATATTGAAAACAAATACAAAAAAGAAGGTTATTATAATACAAAAGTTACTATAACAAATACTCCAGACACTATTAACGGACATCAGGTTAATATGCTTGTCAGGATAGATAAAGGAGATAAAGTAAAAATCAGCAGTATTGATTTCATTGGAAACAAACAGCTTACAAGCAGTCAATTGCGTGCTGCAATGAAAGATACGAAACAGAAAAACTTCATTCGTGTTTTTAAAGCTTCAAAATTTATTCCAGAAAAATACAAAACTGACTTAGAAAAAGTAATTGCTTCTTATAAGGAGAAAGGATATCGTGATGCACGTATTATTTACGATTCTGTTAAATACAACAAACAAAAAAATACACTTGCTATTAAGATTAATGTAGAAGAAGGAAATAAATACTACTTCGGAAATATTAAATTCTTGGGTAATACTGTTTATTCAGATCAGCTTTTAAACCGCTATTTAGGAATTAAAAAAGGAGAAACTTACAACGGAGTTTTATTAGAAAAAAGAATTGCCGATAAGACAAAACCAGATGCAGAAGATATTACCAATTTATATCAAAACAATGGTTACTTATTTTCAAATATCAATGCTGTTGAGGTAAAAACAGTTAACGATACAATCGATTTTGAAATTAGAGTTACAGAAGGTCCAATTGCTTATTTCAATAAAATTACGGTTGTTGGAAACGACAAAACAAATGACCACGTAATTTACCGTGAGTTAAGAACAAAACCAGGTGAAAAATATAGCAAAGAACAACTTGTAAGAACTATTCGTGAGATCGGACAATTAGGTTTCTTTGATCCTGAGGCAATTGATCCTAAGTTTAAAAACGTAGATGCTGGAGCAGGAACTGTTGACATTGAATACCATGTTGTAGAAAAAGGATCTAGCCAGGTTGAACTTCAAGGAGGTTACGGCGGTGGAGGTTTCATCGGAACATTGGGGCTTTCGTTTAATAACTTCTCTGCTAGAAAATTATTTGACAAAGAAGCTTATAAGCCTTTGCCAATGGGAGATGGACAAAAAGTAGCGCTTCGTTTACAAGGAAGTACTTATTTCCAAACGTACAGTTTATCGTTCTCAGAACCTTGGTTTGGAGGAAAGAAACCAGTACAATTTAGTTCTTCTATCTCTTATAGTAAGCAATTTCTTAACAATTATATTACCCGAACTGTTGATCGTGGCAAAAGTTTTAATATTTTTACACTCCAAGTTGGTTTAGCTAAACGATTAACTGTGCCAGATGACTACTTTGTATTATCACAGTCTGTAAGTTATCAGCATTATGATTTGAACAATTATAATACAGGATTATTTACTTTTGGTAACGGTGCATCAAGAAACTTAGCATATACGATTGGACTTTCAAGAAGTAATAAAGGTGTTAACCCAATATTCCCTACTTATGGTTCAGAGTTTAGCATTTCGGCGAAAGTAACACCTCCATATTCATTATTTAATGGAATTGATTATGGAAATTTAAAAAATGAAAAAGAATATAAAACACAGTATACTGGAACATCTGGAAGTGGTGTAGACGGAAAACCACTTAACAATGGCGATTATGTTAAAACAGAAACTGTAAACGGACAAACTGGTTATGTAAGTGTTGGTTCAGACTTTGGAAGTGCTGATACTGATGTTGCAAAAGTCGATCAGAGAAAATACAATTGGTTAGAATACTATAAGGTTAAATTTAAAGGAGACTGGTATACTAAAGTATATGGAAAGTTAGTATTAAGAACCTTAACAGAATTTGGTTTCTTAGGAGCTTATAATCAAGAAAGAGGTGTAATTCCTTTTGAGCGTTTTTACTTAGGAGGAGATGGTATGGCCAACTACTCAATGGATGGTAGAGAGACTATTCAGTTGAGAGGTTATCCAAACAACTCTTTAACTCCAGTAAATGCTAGCGGAGATGCAATTGGAGCAACTATTTATAACAAGTTCTCTATGGAGTTACGTTACCCAATTACATTAAAAGCATCAGCTTCTATTTATGCTTTAACATTCTTAGAGGCAGGTTCATCATATCCAACGTTCAAAGATTACAACCCATTTGATTTAAATCGTTCTGCTGGTGCTGGTTTACGTGTATTCATGCCTGCATTTGGATTATTAGGTATTGACTTTGGTTACGGATTTGATGCTCTTCCTGGACAAACAAAAGCTAATGGATGGGAAACTCACTTTATCATTGGACAACAATTTTAGAGAAATAACGTTTGGTTAAAAATCATCAAATAAAGTTATGTTATGAGAAAACAATTTTTATTTATATTTTTAGCCTTGATTGTAGCAAATACAAGTCAGGCACAAGGTAAGACGACTAGGATAGGCTACATCGACATGGAATATATTTTAGAAAATGTTTCCGATTACAAAGAAGCCAAATCACAATTAGAGTTAAAAGCTCAAAAGTGGAAACAGGAAGTTGAGGCTAAAAAATTAAATATTAATACCCTAAAGGAAAGTTTAAAAGCAGAAAAAGCTTTACTTACTAAAGAATTAATAGAAGAAAGAGAAACTGAAATAAAGTTTCAGGAACAAGAAATGATGGATTATCAGCAGAAACAGTTTGGAGCTGATGGTAATTTAATGCGTCAGAAAGCTGCTTTGGCAAAGCCAATTCAGGATCAAGTTTTTACTGCTGTTCAAGATATTGCAGAAGCTAAAAATTATGATTTTATTTTTGACAAATCATCAGATCTTACAATGCTTTTCAGTAATAAAAGATTTGACATCAGTGATCAAGTTTTAAGGGTTTTAAATCGTACTGAAAAACGTGAGCAGCTGACGAAAAAACAATTGAAAGAGCAGGAAGCTAAAGAGAATCTTGAAAATGCAATAGATGAAAATCCAGCAATGGCCGATCGTCAAAAAGCTCTTGACGAGAAAAAAGCGGCAAGAGAAAAATTAATTCAAGATCGAAAATTAGAACAAGAAGCTAAGAAAAAAGAATACGAAGACAGAAGAAATGCCATAGCTGCTGAGAGAGAAGCTAAAAAAAATGGCACGGTTTCTGGAACAGCTAAAACAACAACAGCAACAGAGGCAGCAAAAACAAACACAACAGCTAAACCTGCCGCTACGAGTGGTGCACCTGGTACAAATGGTACTGAGCAAACACCAACCGCTGAACCAACGATGACTAAAGCAGAAGAAAGACAGATGCTTTACGAACAGCGTAAAAAAGAATTAGAAGAGAAAAGAAAGAAAATTTTAGAGGAAAGAGAAGCGGCTAAAAAAGCAAAAGAAGCCGAAACACAAAAAACAAATACGACCAATAATTAATTAATATTTTTAAAAATGATGAAACAAATCAAAACTTTACTAATTGCTGCAATTCTTATTTTAGGAGCAAGTAACACAATGAACGCACAAGCGAAGGTAGCTCATGTTGATGTAAGCGAGATCATGTCGAAAATGCCTGCTATGCTAGACGCTCAAAATCAACTGCAAAAATTAAGTGGAACATATGATGCTGAATACAAAAAGATGGTTGATGAATATCAAGTAAAAATCAAAAAGTATGAGGCAGAAGCTGCAACAGTAACTGATGCTGTTAACGGTGAGCGTTCTAAAGAAGTTCAAGATATGCAAAAAAGAATTGTTGATTACAGAGACAATGCACAAAAAGAACTACAACAAAAAGAAACTGATATCGTAAAACCTTTAATGGAAAAAGTTAGAGCTTCTATCCAAAAAGTTGGTAAAGCTAAAGGTTTCCAATACGTTTTAGACGGTTCTACTTTATTATTAGCTGATGGTCCAAACATCACTGCTGACGTTAAAAAAGATTTAGGATTCTAAGAAATTCGAACTCGTATAATCAAACTGCTCAATGTATAATTTGAGCAGTTTTTTTTTACAAAAAATTAAAACTAATCTTTGTCATTATTTCTAGATTTGAATTAACTTAGAGTAATAAATTTTATCAAAAAATATTAAATTTGCTTTATGATAAACAACAATCCTATAGGCGTTTTTGATTCTGGCATTGGCGGAACTTCCATTTGGAGCGCCATTCATGATCTGCTTCCAAACGAAAAAACGATATATCTGGCTGACAGCAAAAACGCACCTTACGGTCAAAAAAGCAAAGATGAAATAGTTGATTTAAGTAAAAAAAATGTAGAGTTTTTACTAGAGAATAATTGTAAACTAATTGTTGTTGCCTGCAATACCGCTACGACAAATGCCATATTTGAACTCCGCACAGACTACGATGTTCCGTTTGTTGGAATCGAACCTGCAATTAAGCCCGCAGCAAACAATTCGCAGACTCAGGTAATTGGAATTCTTGCCACTAAAGGAACTTTAAACAGTGAGCTGTTTAATAAAACTGCCGAAATGTTTCAAAATACCAAAATAATTGAACAAGTTGGTTATGGCCTGGTTCAACTTATTGAAGATGGAAATTTATACTCGCCAGAAATGACACAACTGCTGGAATCATACTTAAAACCTATGATTGAAGCTAATATTGATTATCTGGTTTTAGGGTGCAGTCATTATCCTTATTTGATTCCTCAGATCAAAAAAATTCTCCCAGACCATATTAAAATTATTGATTCGGGAGAAGCTGTTGCCAGACAAACTAAAAATTTACTTCGAGATAAAGTAGGCTTTTCAGATATGACACAAAATGATCCTGTATTTTATGTCAATTCTGACCCTAAAGTTCTTGAGTCAATTTTAGAATATAAATATCCAGTAATAAGAAAAGACTTTTAATCTATTATTCAATTTTTCGCTTGACGAACCAAATTCCGTCGAGCGATAAATTAAGTGATATTTTATGGTAATTTTCTTTTATGAGATCATCTGCTATTCTTCCTTTTTGTCCATATGAATATGACACATTCAAAGATGAAAAAGTATTATCTATTGGAAGATTAAGTCCTACAGAAAATGATGCATTCTTTACACGTTGTGAATCAACTTCAAGATAACCCGTGTCATAATTTATTCCGGCAGCATATCCTACTCTATCCCAATATTTTCGGGCATTCTTTTTAGAACTATAGGTAAAACCAAGTGCAAAACGATCTTGGTTTACAAAGTCGCCATATAAGTCAGATTGCTTTGTATCGCCCCATAAACTTTTTTCGTAATCTAACGTCAAATTCAAATTATTCTTAAATCGTTTACTCACTCCAAAACCTATTTCTAAAGGCATATAATAATCATCTGTATTTGAAGCTTGGTCAGTTTCTATAGATGATTGAACTTCATCTGCAATACTTGTTACAGACTGTATTTTAGAAGCTTTTACTCTTGTCGGAATTTTAAATGTTGAACCAATTGTAAAAGTCGAATCTATTTTATATTGTGCCCCAAGTGTAGCCCGAACGCCGCTATAATTTGTCTTTTTATTTATTGTTGTAATTGAATTTGAAATTAAAAAAGAACGTTCATCAACTGTATTTCCAAAAAGTACTGTTGCAGTTGCTCCTAATGTCAATTTCTTTCCAAATTTATATCCGTATGAAAAATCCAAATTATTTAAACCGCCCGATCCTTGTGCCGTAACATAATAATATTCTTGGCTGTCGGCTATTGGCAGTTTCAAATTTGAAATTTTAAATACCGAGCTGGAATACGGACGCATTGATACACTAAATCCAGAATTTTTTGTAACTGGAAAAGCAAAAGCCAAATGAGAAAACTGAAAGTTATTTCGTTTCTCTGAGCGGGAACCACTTTCATATGTTGTTGCAATAGCTTTTCCTCCAATATCAAATAAAAAATGATTTTGATACATAAATCCAAGCGAGGCCGGATTTAGATTATTGATAAAAGTATCTGAAGGCAAAGCAATTCCAGAAGAACCAATTGAAGGCAGATAACCAAAATCTGAATCATATAAACTTCCAACACCATATAATGAGTATGGCGAACTTGAAATGCTTTGTGAAAACGAACTCAGCGACATCAAAATGAAGCAGCTCCATAAAACAATTTTATTTTTCATTTAGTATGAGATATAATAAATTTTCAGCTGAATTTTATTGTTCAAATGCTTTTGATCACCTAGAACTATTCTATTAACAGATTGCGCAATTCCAGGTAAAGTCAATATGAGAGAAGATCTCGAATCTGATTGTTTGAGCATTTCTTTCTGGAGAAAATTTCCAACTGAAATTGAATACCCAACATTTTCATTAAACTCGTCACTCTTCTTATTCAATTTTCCATAAACAGAAGTTCCAGCTGCGTTGACCAATGTGCCGCTTATTCTATTTAAATTATCACCAACATACACAGTCAAGGAATCTGCCAGAGGATATTTTTCTGAATAAGAATTGTTTACTGGTTTCAAAATTAATTCTGCATCTACAATTGCTCCATTTGCAGCAATATTTTTAAACTGCTTAATATTTGGAAAATCAACTCGGCAAGCTACACCTGTTCCAGATTGAATAAATCCTTGATTATTAGTTAGCGTGCTCGATAAATTACTACTGGAAATGGGGAGATTTTGCAGTATAGTTCCCGTTTTATTGAGCGAAATAGAGTTAAATTGTTTCGTAGCATCCAGAATTGTAAAATCAATTATAAAAGGCGTCTCACTATCTGTTTGGTATTTAGAATAGTACAATCGGACTTTACTGGACGAAACACTAAATCCGATTACATTTGAAGAGGTTGAATTTTCTGGGACTAAAACAAGTCCTTTCAAATATTCTGTAAAACTATCAAAATCTGTAACCTCTCTTTTCTTTATTTTTTGAAAAAGAGCTTCTCCAAACTCTTTACTCATTTGAATATTTATAGAATCTTTTTCTTTTGGTCTTGGCTTAAAAGATATTGTCCCTAAACTTTCGGGACTGTAAGTCAAAGTCGAATTATTATAGAAATTGTTATCTTCTGTGTTAGGTTTGACTTTTTGAGTTAATCGATGAATATTAAAAGTCTGTACTCTGGTGGTATCTCCATAATAATAACGATCATATTTAAGAATCATCGAAATTGAATCGAAAACATAATTTACAGATTCTGTATCTGATCCTACACTAGATAAAGCATAAACACTTGTAGAAAGCTGAAAATAGCTATCTGATTTCACTTTTCCAAAAATTGGATCGTCATAGTTTCCTATCAGAATTCTGGAGCGGTTTGAAGTTGCAAGCGAGTCGAAATTTATAGTTGACATGTCGACTGTAACCGTATCAATCATAATTACTTTATTACTTAAAGCCAAATAATCTGATCCAACCGTAAACTCCCCCGTGTCAGTATCTGTACCACATGAAAATATGGTTAGTACAAAAAGCAGTATCAATATAAACTTGTGCATAATATATTTTTTGAACAAATATAAAATGCAGGGTTTGGTGATACACTATAACATATACTACTGTGCATTTTTAAACTACAAATCACTCAAAACGATCTACAATACCAATTGCACTCTCAAAATTTAATTCGACCTTAAAAAGAACGATTTTGTCTATCAAAACACGGCGTACATATATCTTCTTTTTTTTAAGACCGTCATCCACCTAATTTTGAGCCAATAAAATAAATAATGAAAGTACGGTTTTTAATGTGTTCTCTTTTTTTGATTTCTTTTTTAGGAATGAAAGCCCAAGAACATTTTGGTGTTTCTATGAATATCAAAACGGAGCCCACAAAAAAGATAAATTTTAATGAAACAGATATTGCAGTTTTTTATCAAAAAAAAATTGGAACTCAAAACACTATTACTAACACAGTAGAATACTCGAATTTGAAAGTGAATTACGAATTCAATCCTTATAATTTCAATGCTGATCAGGATAAATTCAATCAAATTCAAAACAAATTTGAATATTCTTATGAGATGTCAGAAAAAACAAAATGGCAGATTTCTATAATTCCGACAGCAAATTTTCAGGGAAATTTAGATTTCTCAGATCTTACTGTTTTAGGAAATCTGGAAATTAACCAAAAACTCAGTTCAAGACTAAATGTAATACTGGGAGCTGGTCGAACATCAATATTTGGTGCACCAAGATTTACTCCAATTATTGCTTTTGATTATAAAATGAATGAGAAAACTAACTTTCGAATTGGGTTTCCAGATTCAAAGTTTTCCTATTCAAATAATGAACGAAACAAGTTTAGTCTGACGAACAGTTTTAATGGAAACTTCTATCATTTGGATGTTTCTGCTGATAAAGATAGTAATGCCGAAAAAGCAGTTTTATCACAAATGACATCGGCTTTTGAGTATGAAAGGAATGTCACCAAAAATTGGTTTTTAAATTTTAAAGCGGGTTATGACTTTAATAAAAAATACAACTTATTAAACAATAACGATCATAAAGTTTATGACTATAATACTGGAAATGGTTACGTTTTAGGAGTCAGGATCAAATACAAACAATAAATAATTAAATACACTATGATTAATCTAAAAAAAGGAATTTTATTCACAGCGCTTTTCTCAGGCCTCTTTTTTATAAGTTGCAGCAATGACAATGATGATGACGATTTAATGGGAAACTGGATTAAAAAATCAGCCTTCGACGGCCCTGCAAGATCTAGTGCAACAAGTTTTGTTATTGGAGATTTTGCTTACGTAGCCGGAGGTTATACTGGCGATGTTTATTTAAAAGATTTATGGGCTTATAACTCAACTGGAGATTATTGGGAGCAGAAGGCTGACTTTGCAGGCGTAGGCAGAAGCTCTGCATCTAGTTTTGCATTAAACGAAAAAGGATATGTTGGTCTTGGTTATGATGGAACAAATAAACTGAAAGATTTTTATCAATATGATCCTTCTAGCAACAGCTGGACACAAAAAACAGATTTTGCAGGAACCGCTCGTTATGCAGCAGTAGGTTTTCAGGCCGGCGGTAAAGCTTATTTTGGTACTGGTTATGATGGAAATTATTTAAAAGATTTTTATCAATATGATGATCAAGCCAATACTTGGACACTTGTAAATGGTTTTAGCGGAAACAAAAGACGTAATGCCACAGTTTTTGTAATTGCAGATAAAGCGTACTTAGCAACTGGTGTAAATAACGGAGTTTACCAAGAAGATTTTTGGGAGTTTGATCCTTCAACAGATGTTTGGACTAGAAAACGAGATATCGATAAAGATACAGATGATGATGACAGCTACAACGACGATTATGCAATTGTACGTTCTAATGCATCAAGTTTCTCTATGAATGGATTAGGATATGTTGTAGGTGGTGAAAACGTAAAAACAATTTGGGAATACAACCCGACAACCGACTTATGGGTAGAAAGAACTCCAATGGAAGGCGCTACAAGAACTGATGCAGTTGGTTTTGCAATTAACAATCGCGGGTTTTATATGTTAGGAAGAATTGGTTCTACTTATTTTGATGATGCTTGGGAATTTAGACCATTAGAAGAACAAAATGATGACGATAATTAATATTAAAAAATTCTTCTGGAATATCATCCAGAAGAATTTACTATTTATTGTATTTCTCTTATTTTTTGCTGCCTGCGCTAAAAAAGAAGTTCTGACATCTAGTGCTTTTAAAACAAATTCGGGATGGGGCTATACCATTTCATACAAAGAAAAGATTTTGATTAAGCAGTCAATTATTCCTGTAATTAGTGAGAATAAAAGTTTTAAAACAGAAGATGATGCTTTGAAAGTTGCTGATCTTGTAAAACAAAAACTCAAAGAAAACTTATCCCCAACGGTAACCAAAAAAGATTTAATTTTATTAAAAATAAAATTGTAAAATGCAGCTAGATACCATTAAAAATACAGGCTATAACAAAATCTTGTTTCATTGTGTAATATGGATTTTCTTTATTTTAACTTCCTTAATACAGTTTTATGAAAGTCCGTTTAAGATCAATAATGACTTTTATGTGCAATGGATAACCGGGATTGTATTGTTTTATCTGAACTATTTTTACTTGGTTCCAATTTATCTTTTACAAAAAAAATATTGGTTTTATTTTATAGTTGCTTTTGGCCTTATCGCCGCTTTTATGATTATTAGGATAAATTATTTTATTCCTGAATTTAGACATTTAAGACCCGAAAATGTAATGCCTGCCAGAATGATTCCTGAAGGTCCGCATTTTTTCCCGAAAGGCAGAATGACACATAGAATTGAAATGAGACAGCCGCTTTTTTTTAAAATTGGCCCATCATTTTTCTATATTTTAATTATAACGATCAGCGCGATTATTAGAACATTAACCGAATTCTATAATAATCAGCAAAATAAACTTATTGCAGAAACACATAGAACAAATACAGAATTAATATATCTGCGCAAACAAACTAATCCGCACTTTTTATTCAATTCGTTAAATAGTATTTATTCTTTGGCACACAAAAAATCTGATTTGGTCCCTGATGCCATCGTGACCTTGTCTGAACTTATGCGCTATATGCTGTATGAGACAGACAATAAAACGGTGGCTTTAGAAAAAGAGGTTAACTATATTCAGAATTACATTGAACTGCAAAAACTCAGATTAAACAACATTGAAGACATTGTAATTAATGTTCATGGCAATACTAGGAATAAATTTATTGAGCCATTGTTATTGATTTCTTTTGTCGAAAATGCTTTTAAATATGGAACCGATTATAAAGGTGCAGCTCACGTAAAAATTAAAATTTTGATTACTGATAATAATCTTGATTTTTGGATCGAAAATACTATCGAAAATTATGTAAAAGATCCTGAAAATTCAGGAATTGGATTGGTGAACATTCAAAACCGTCTCGATTTATTGTACCCTAATGCGCACGAACTAACCATTACTCAGGATAATGAATATTACCGAGTTCATTTGAATCTAAAATTAGATGAAATTAAAACCGCAATAGATTAAACAAACTGATTATGGACAGAAAAAAATTCATTCGAAATGGTATTTTAGGCATTGCTTCATTAGCAACAGCTTCAAAATTATTAGAATCATGCTCCAAAAGTGACAATGATGAAACCAACTCAGGTAATTCTGGAGATGGAAGCTGTACTGTTTCACCTTCAGAGACAAAAGGCCCTTTTCCCATCAAAACGCCAAGCCAGCTGGTTTTAGAAAATATTAAATCTGATCGTGTTGGAGTTGCTCTGCTGATTAATTTAAAGATTGAAAACCAAAAGAACAATTGCGAACCTCTGTCGGGAGTTTTAGTAGATGTCTGGCATTGTGATAAAGACGGAAATTATTCTGAATATGGAGGAACATCTATGCAGCAGACAGATTATACTTCTGTACATTTTTTGAGAGGAAGACAAACTTCTGATACCAACGGAAATGTTTCTTTTATTTCGATTTATCCTGGCTGGTATCAAGGAAGGGCGCCGCATGTACATGTTGAAGTTTTATCGAGCACTGGCAGTTCTTTATTAGTAACTCAAATTGCTTTTCCAGAAAACGTTTCAAGTCAGGTATATTCTAGCAGTAATTATGCTGCACACGGACAGGCCGATACCGCAAATACAAAAGATAATGTTTTTGCTGATAGTTTATCTAATGAGTTGGCAACTATAACCGGCAATTTAACAGACGGTTACACTCTTACTAAAACGATAACTGTTAACGCTTAATTGTGATCTCTTAACCAGTATTTTATGAAAACTTTAAAACTTAATCTACTGGTTTCAAATTACTTTTGCATGCCAAAACAAATTGTAAAAATTTAATCCAGAACAAATGAAATGTGTAATTATTGATGACGAACCTTTAGCTGTAGAACTACTGCAGGATTTTGTTAAAAAAGTGGACTCACTTGAATTAGTAAATTCGTTCAACAATGCGATTGATGCCGTTTCATTTATTAATCAAAATAATGTTGATTTGGTATTTTTGGATATTCAGATGCCGCATTTTTCTGGAATTGACTTTTTAAATACAATCGAAAAAAAGCCTTTGGTTATTTTTACAACTGCATACTCAGATTATGCTGTAGAAGGATTTAATCTTGGTGCGGTCGATTATTTGGTAAAACCAATCCCTTTTCATCGATTTTTAAAAGCGGTAGTAAGAGCACAGCAGGTTTTACAGCCGGCAACAGCAATTCAAGCAATTTCGGAAAATACAACTGCTCCAGAAATCGAACAAGATTTTATGTTTGTACGCGCGGAGTACGAAAATGTAAAACTAAATTTTGCTGATATTCTTTTTATTGAAGGTTTGAAAGATTATGTCAAAATTTACACTACAGATAATAAATTCATTTTGACTTTAATCAGCCTGATTAAATTAGAAAATTTACTTTCTAATAAGGGTTTTGCACGAATTCACCGATCGTATATTATCAATATAAAACATGTGAAATCTATTCAAAAAAATAAGGTTTTAATAAGCGATAAACGTATTCCTATCAGCGAAAGCTATAAAAATACTTTCTTCGAAAAAATCAACCTCTAAGTTTTTTTAATCCCAAAAAAGAAAATTCCAAATTCCAAGGTTTGATTCTTTTGGAATTTGGAATTTTATATTGATTTTTTTTTTAAAGCCTAATCTTCGTTTTTAAACCAGCTTGAATACATTACATAATTATTTGAAATGCGTTCGATTTCACCTGCGAAATTAGACTGATCTATGTCTTTTACTTTTTTGGCGGGAACGCCTGCATAAATACTTCCAGAAGTTACAACCGTATTTTGTGTAACCACGGCTCCAGCAGCAATGATTGAGTTACTTTCTATAACACAATTATCCATTACAATAGCGCCCATTCCAATCAAAACATTATCATGAATAGTACAGCCGTGTACGATAGCATTATGCCCTATCGAAACATTATTCCCAATTATTGTTGGATGTTTTTGATAGGTGCAGTGGATAATTGCGCCATCTTGAATGTTTACTTTATTGCCAATTTTAATAAAATGAACATCTCCTCGAACAACAGCATTAAACCAGACACTGCAAGAATCGCCAAAAGTAACATCGCCTACAATAGTCGCATTTTCAGCAACATAACAATCCTCTGGAATCAAAGGTGATTTTCCGTTTACAGATTTAATCAGCATAAAAAATAAAATTTAGTTAATTGCAGGACAGTTACAATCGTAACGTGCTTTTTTACAAAATAAATTAATTCCTAAAGTAATTTGATGATAACCACCAGTATCAAATTTTACATCTCCCATCACTTGAGAATAAGTGTATGCAAACATAAAATTCTTAAAATTTACACCTACAATTGGTGTTATAAATTGTAATTTTTGAGAAGAAACTCCGCTTCCTGAAAGATATTGAGCTCCATCAAAACCTCTTCTATAAGAAAGAGCCGCCCAAAGACTTCCAAAATCCATATTTTTGTAAGCTTTAAGGTTTATGTCTAGTGTTTTCTCTTTGGTTTGGTCAAAAAATTGAAAAAGAATAGACGGTTCCCAAGTAATATTATCATTTTTACCAAAAACATATCCTACACTCAATAAAAACTTTCTAAGGTTATCACTTTCATAGTCAGTATATAATTCTCGTCTTGTTTCTAGTAAACCCTGCACGGTTGCATGTGCATAAAAGTCCATAAAATTATAAGAAGCTCCAATATCAAGATTAAAATAAGAGTCTTTTTGAATCGAACCAAAAACGATCGGATCAAAAGTTCCTCCAAATTTCGTTTCATCTAATTGATTCTGTATCAAACCTCCGCTAATTCCAAAAGACAACTGATTTAGATCAATTTCATCTCTTGAAAACATAATATGATGTGCATAAGTTAATTTTACCCCTTTCTGTGAATGATATCCGTTTTTATCATTAAAAACAATAATACCAGCCCCAGAGCGCTCGCCTACTCTTCCGTTAAAACTTAATGTTTGTAAAGATGGTGCATCTTCTTGCCCAAACCATTGTTTTCTAGCAGTTAATCTAATTTTTGCACAATTAGCGGCACCAGCCATTGACGGGTGAATTAAATAATAATTATCAGACAAATAGTCAGAATAAACAGGTATTCCTTCCTGAGAAAAAGAATAAAATGAAGTAATAAGAAAAACTAATAAAACCTTGATTTTTAATTTCATAAAGGCAATTTTGTATCTATATAATTTTCACTCCTGCAATTTAATACGATTTCTTTGAAAAGAGTCTTAATTATTTTATTAAAAAATCAAATATAGCTATTAGTAGAAAATAACTTTAGTAAATTTGCAAAAAATATAATACCATGACAAAAATCACCATAAAAGAAACTCAAAATCCTACTATATTAAAGTTTGAATTTGAAGATTTCATTACTCAAAATCAAAACTTTGAGTTTAAAAACATCGACGAGGCTCAGGCTTCTCCACTTGCTCAGCAGTTATTCTATTTACCATTCGTAAAGACAGTATATATTTCTGGAAATTTTATTGCTATCGAAAGATATAGTATTGTAGATTGGGATGACGTTAAAGATGCTGTTGCTGAACAAATTAGTTCTTTTGTTGAGAATGGAGGAGTTATCATTAAAGTTGATGAAACTAAAACAAAAAAACAACCCATAACGGTTTACGGAGAAACTACTCCAAATCCTTCTGCACTAAAATTCGTAGTAAGCAGAATGCTGACTCGTAATGCTGTAGAATATAAAAATATCGATCAAACTGCTTCTTCTCCATTAGCTCAGGAATTGTTTAAATTTCCTTATGTAAAAGAAATCTTTATTGATGAGAATTATATTTCTGTTACAAAATACGAGATTAACGACTGGTCTGAAATTACTTTAGAACTTAGAACTTTCATTAAACAGTTTATCGAAAATGGCGGAACTGTTTTAGACGAAAGTTTAATTCAAACTACAACAAAAAATGAAGTAACAAAAGATGAAGCGTTTGACAAACTAGACGTTACTTCTCAACAAATTATTAATATTCTAGAAGAATATGTAAAACCTGCAGTGGCTGCTGACGGTGGAAATATTGCTTTTGAATCTTATAATGAAGATGATAAAACGGTAAAAGTGCTTTTACAAGGTGCTTGCAGCGGTTGTCCATCATCAACATTTACCTTAAAAAGCGGTATCGAAAATATGCTGAAAAGCATGTTGAACGATGAAGCTATAAAGGTTGAAGCTGTTAATGCTTAATGCCTTTTTTCTTATATAAGAATTTCAATTATATTTGCAGCACAAACCTACCTTCTCTACTTTTGAGAAGGTTTTTTTTATATTAAAATCATGAACGAAGTTACTTCAGACCAAGTTAGTACCTACATCACGAGATTTATTAACATCTTAGTTGATTATTCTCCTAAATTAATCTCTGCATTTCTAATTCTATTTGTCGGTTTATATGCCATCAGACTAATAAACAGATTGATTAGAAAAATAATGGTGAAGAGAAATCTTGACCCAACTTTAACAAAATTTCTAGCAGATATTTTATTATGGGCACTTAGAATTCTTTTATTTGTCACTTTTATTTCAAAACTTGGAATCGAAACTTCTTCTTTTGTTGCGATTTTAGGAGCAATGGGACTTGCTGTTGGTTTGTCTTTACAAGGATCGCTTTCGAATTTTGCAGGAGGAATGCTTATTATTGTTTTTAAACCTTTTAAAGTTGGCGATACAATTGAGGCACAAGGTGTTATTGCTACTGTTGAAGAAATTCAAATTTTTGTAACAAAAATGATTACTGGAACTAATCAGACCGTTTTTGTACCAAATGGTGCATTATCAAACGGAACGATCATTAATTATTCAATGCAGGCTGAAAGAAAAGCGGACTTGACATTTTCAGTTTCTTATGACTCGGATATCAAAAAAGCGAAAGATATTCTTTTAGAGGTTTTACTATCAAATCCGAAGGTTCTTAAAAATCCTGCGCCAGAAGTTTTTGTAAAAAACCTATCTGCCAGTTCTGTTGATTTTGCAGTTCGCCCTTGGGCCGCAAAGGCAGACTTTGGCTCGGTAGTTTCAGATACTTTAGAGAATTGCAAAATTGCATTGGATGAAGCAGGAATATCTGTTCAGCCCTTTACGATTCAAAAATAATTATTATTGCTTTTTTGACGGGGCAGTAATCATAAAATCTTTTAAATAATAAGGTTCAAAATAAGCGACATCTACAGTGTCGCTTTTTTGATATTTATCAAAACTGATTTTACTCATTGCTTGTGCCGAAGGATATTTGATATTTTCTAAGAACACAAAATTTTCTTTGGTCAAAACGGCTTTGCATTTATCGGCACAATCGCCGACAAAGTAAAGCTTGTCTTTATATTCTTGAAATGAATTTTCGTCAATTATTTCGGCTTTAATAGCTCTTTCGATACTCAAATCTGTATTGAATACGGCACTGTAAACTTCCATACGGCGTGCATCTAACATCGGAATAATTTTTCCATCTGTAACTTCTGCCTGAGATGCCAAAGTTTTAAGTGTGTCAACAGCGATTAACGGGATATTTAATGCATAACATAAACCCTTTGCGGCAGAAACACCAATTCTTAAACCTGTATAAGATCCTGGTCCCTGACTAACTGCAATTGCATTTAAATCTTGAACAGAAATACCTGCTTTTTTAATTACTTCTTCAATAAAAACATGAAGTTTTTCGGCATGCGAATATCCCTCATCTGCAAGCTCGCTGCAAACAATGGTTTTCCCATCTTTAGCAACAGATACAGAACAATTTTTAGTAGCCGTTTCGATGTTGAGAATAAAAGACAAAGTATTATATTTTAAAATTAGTATTGAATTGTATTGTTATTTCTTAGAACCTTCAGCTTTCTTAAGTTTTACCTTATCTCCAGAATTAAGATCTTTAGAGACTGTTGTATACGGTCCCGTAATTACAACATCACCTGGTTTTAAGCCAGACATTACTTCAATATTAGTGTCATCTTGAATTCCAGTTTTGATGATTCTAATTTTAGCTTTATCGCCAACTTTTACAAAAACACATTCAAATTTTTTATCGCTTTTGGGAGCTGCTTTTTTATCAGCATTAGGATCTTCAACCGTAAAATCTTTTACAGCCGCAGTATCCGATTTTACTACAACAGAACTAATTGGCACTGCCAAAACGTTTGTTTTTGTAGTTGTAATGATATCAACAGTCGCTGTCATTCCAGGTCTAAAAGGAGAATAAGTACTTGGTTTTCCTTCTAATAAATCTTGATACGATTCTTTTAAAATACGAACTTTAACCTTAAAATTTGTTACCTGATCAGAAGTTAGAGTTGTACTTGCAGAATTAGAAATACTAGTTACAATTCCTTTAAATTTCTTTTTCAAATAAGCATCAACTTCAACGTTTGCTTCGTCTCCAATTTTAATTTTTACAATATCATTTTCGTTTACGTCAACTTCAACTTCCATATTATTAAGGTTAGCAACACGCAAAAGTTCCGTTCCAGCCATTTGCTGCGTTCCTAAAACTCTTTCTCCTAATTCTACGTTTAGAACAGAAATTGTTCCGTCTGCAGGAGAGTAGATAGTTGTACGTCCTAAATTGTCTCTCGCTTCACTTACAGAAGCCGAAGCACTTTGAACACTGTAATATGAATTTTGCTTTGTCGCTTTCGCCACTTCAAATGAAGCTATAGCTTTATCCCAATCAGATCTTGAGATTACACCTTTGTCGTACAAGGTTTTATTACGTTCATAATTAGCTTTTGCTTCTTTAAAACTAGCCTCAGATTGTGTTAAACCAGCTTTAGAACCTGACAAGTTAGATACCGAACGGTTGTAACTAGAGGTATATAAATCTGGGTTAATTTTAACCAGCAAATCTCCTTTTTTAACAACCTGACCTTCTTTTACGTTAAGTAAAATAATTTCCCCAGATACTTCTGGAGAAATCTTCACTTCAATTTCTGGTTGAATTTTACCTGTTGCCGAAACTGTTTCAACAATTGTTGAAGCTGTTACTTTTGATATTTCTACTTCTTTTCCTTCATCCTTATTTCCTATAACTCCCGATTTCGAAAGACCGATTAAAATTGCAATAAGTACTACTGCACCACCTACTAAGAAATAAATTGTTTTTTTTGACATAATAAATTATTTTGTAATAATGGGAACGATTGGAATTCCGAAATAAAATTCAAGTATTTTAATTTTGAACATGTAATCATATTTTGTTCTGATAACATCAGACTGTGCATTTGTCAACAATGTTTGAGCTTGAGTAAAATCAAATGAATTCATCAAACCTACATCGTATTTTTCTTTTGCATAATTGTAAGCTTGCTGTCTTGCTTCTAAAGTTACAGTAGACGCTTCGTAAGTATTTAGGGCTGCTTTTGCATCTGTAAAAGCAGTATAAACGTTACGTTGCAAATCTAAACTTTTTTGTTCTAAATCTATTTTAGATTTTTCTAAACTTACTTTGTTTCTTTCCACATTGTTCTTAACTGACCATCCATTAAAAATTGGAACATTTAATTGTAATCCAAAATTATGTCCTTTATTATCACTAAACTGTTGGAATATCGGATCTGGTCCTACTGTATAGGGTTGGTCGTTTGCGTCAAATTTAACTTGATCGCTGTAACTTGCTCTTGTATTAAAACCATAAAAACCACTAAGTGTTGGCTGATAAGCTCCCTTTGCTATAGCAACATTTTTTTCAGCAATCTCAAGATTTGTTTGTGCCAGCTTAACTTCTGTTCTTATATCCTTTGCTTTGTTATAAATTTCAACTGGAGTTTGACCAAGAATATTATTCTCATCTTGTAGATTTGTATTATCTATTACGTCAAAATCGGCAAATTCTTTCAATTGTAAAAGCTGAGCTAAGCTTAATTTTGAAATCAATAAATTATTTTCTGAAATAGCAATATTTTGTTTATCTGTGGCTACAGTTGCTTTTAAATCAAACAAATCTCCGCGAGGAATTGTTCCTGCATTTACCATTTCCTCAGAACGAGCAAAACGCTTTTCGTCAATTGATAATTGTTCTTTTTTAACTTTTAAATCTTCTTTATTTGATAAAATCTGTAAGAAAGCACTAGCTACATTCAGAGAAATATCTTCCTGCATCTTCAACAATTGATATTTTGATGCGATAATAGATAACTTCGCTCTTCTATAAGTATTTTGATTTTGGAGACCTTTGTAGATATCAACTCCAGCATTTAGACCAACTGAAGAATACTGAGTAGTTTGATTACGTAAGATACCAGTTGTAACATCCTGATTCAGACCAATATTCCATGAGTGAGATGCATTACCATTAACAGATGGAAGATAATTTCCTAACGCACCTTTTTTATCGATATCAGCATTTTTTACGTCTAATTCAGATAATTTTATCGTAATATTATTTTCTAATGCGTATCTCACACATTCTTCCAATGTCCATTGCTTTGATTGCGCGTGTCCAGCTAATCCAAAACCGAATAACATTGCAAAAACCAGACTATTAATTTTATTTATTTTCATATATTTTAAATGAAAGCGCAGTAAATGAAACTACGCAAATTTAACATTTTTTAAAACCAAAAAGATCCTCAAAACTTCAAATTAAATTATTTTTTTTCTGCCTCATTAATCAGTCCTTGATTCCAGATTTTTATTTTATCTGTACTCTTTACACCGCTTTTAACTTGAACGTAGATACCGTCGCTTACCCCAAGAACCAAATCTCTTCTTTGAAATTTCTGTGGCGCAGTTTCGATCTCAACATAAGGTTTTTGTGTTTTTTTGTCAAATTGAACTAGTGATTCTTTTATTGCCAGAATTTTATCTGCTTTCTCTAAAATAATTGAAGCATTTGCACTCAAACCAGCTCTAATAAAAGTGTCATCTCTATTAACCATTTGAGCTTTAATTTCAAATTGAATTGCTCCATTTTCTGTAACACCTTTTGGCGCAATATAGTTTAGAACTGCATCAAATTTTTTGTTTTCAATGGCACCAATTGTAATCTCAATAGGCATTTTTTCTTTGATTTTACCTACTTCAGATTCGTCAATTTTTTCAATAAAAATCATTCTTCCAACGTCAGCAACGCTGGCAATTGTAGTTCCTTCATTAAAATTATTACTTTCAATAACTTGATTTCCAACTTTTACAGGAACGTCTAAAACCATTCCGTTAACTGTAGAGCGAATTAAAGTATTGGCATAACTTCCTAAAGAAGATGTTGTTCCTGTTTTAACAATATCTAAGCTTTGTTTTGCTGCTAAATAAGTTTGTTTTGCCTGATTGTAAGCTACTTGAGCAGCATCAAAATCATTTGCAGAGATTACATCTTTTTCAAATAATGTTTTTTGCCTTTTATAAAGTCGTTCTTGATTATCCAAAGCAATTTTAGCAGTCTGCACTTGATTTTGTGTACTGCTTACATTAGAAACGTTTGCCACAACTCTAATTTTTGCAATCATATCTCCAGCTTTGATTTTCTCACCCGCTTTGATATACACCTGCTCAATAATACCCGAGATATTTGGTTTGATTAACACCTCTTCATCAGGCTGAATATTACCAGTTGCAATTGTATTTTTTACAATCGTTTTAATTTCTGGTTTCTCCGTTTTAAACACAATTGGCGACTCTTGGTTTTTAGCATACAAATAGTAAAGTGCGCCAAAAAAAACGATCGCAATAAATATTAAAATGGTTATAGTTACTCCTTTTTTCATTTGTTCTTGGTTTAATCGATTTATTTTGATTGATAATTTATTCTGTTCTTAAAGCATCTACAGGTTTAACATTGATCGCAGTCTGTGCTGGAATAAATCCCGCGAGCAAACCTGATCCAACTAATATTAATAAGGCAACAAATACAACTCCTAAGTCAACACTTGGATTGGCAAACATAGTATTATCGCTTGGAGGCATCGAATCCAGTGCTAAATTTAACAGTGCTATAATTCCGGTTGCGACGGCAATTCCCAGCATTCCAGAAATTATAGTTAGAAAAATAGATTCTGATAATATTTGCGAGCGAATGGCTGCGGGCGTTGCTCCCAAAGCTCTTCTTATTCCTATTTCTTTTGTACGCTCTTTAACTACAATAAGCATAATATTTGAAATTCCGATTACACCAGAAATCAAAACTAATGTTCCTACAAAATATGCAATTACTTTTAAAATATTAAACAAACTTTGCACCTTATTAAATTGTTCGTATAAATCGAAATTTCCAACCGCTCTATCATCTGTTGGATTTATAGAATGCAAAGATTTTATAATTTCTAAAATTTTAGGTTTTAAATCGGTTATAGAAGTTTCGTCTTTTGCTGTAAGCGCCATCCATCCCACTTTGTCTCCGTAATTAAAAGCCTGCTGAAAAGTTGTAAAAGGAATAAAAATATTCTTTTGCTCCTGCTCTGCGTTTCCTCCTTGCTGTTTAGATTTGTAAACTCCAACAACCATAAAATTAATCCCGTTAATCTTAATATAAGTCCCAACAGCTTCTTCTTCTTTTCCGTAAAGTTCGCTGATAACACCTTTACCAATAACGGCAATTTTTCTTTTCTCCTGAATATCCTGCTGATTGACAAAACGTCCTTTAATAATATCCATTGGCTGTTGTTTGATCAGCTCAGGATAATCTCCATATATGGTAAATGACGAAGTTTTTGTTCCTCTCACCACATTGTTTGTTCCGTTAAAATCTCCCAGTTGATTACGAGGCGAAACATATAATAAATCTGGCAAAGCCGCTTTTAAAGCAGTAACATCGCTGTTTCTAAAATCGTATCTTCGTGTTTTTGGCAAACCTTTATAGGCCTTAGAGGTTGTCTGGCTCCACATAAACATGGTATTTGTGGCAATTCCATCAAATCCTTTTTTAATACCATTTTCCAGACCATTACCGGCAGCAAGTAAAATTACCAAAATAAATATTCCCCAAAAAACACCAAAAGCTGTCAGAATAGTTCTGAAAGGGTTGGCAGTTAAAGCCTGTAAAATCTCGTCCCAATTATCTTTTTTAAACATATCTATTCGTCTCTAAGTGCTACAATAGGCTTAATTTTAGCGGCTCTGTATGCAGGAAAAAATCCGGCAACTGCGCCAGCAAACACTAATAAAAACAGTGTTGTCAAAGCTACATTAAAATCAACTTCTGGATTTCTAAAATACTCACTCTGAACCATTGGCCCAACAAATTCAAGCAATAATAAACTTGCTAAAAGTCCAACAAATCCAGCGATTGTTGTAATAAAAATTGATTCGTGAAGTATCATTGTGATAATAGAAAATGGAGATGCTCCTAATGCTTTTCTAATTCCAATTTCTTTAGTTCTTTCCTTTACAATAATCAGCATAATATTACTAACTCCCACAACACCAGCTATTATTGTACAAATACCAACCCACCAAAAAAACAATCTTATATATAAATTCAAGTCGTAAAATTGTTTTGCATCTTTAACCGAATTATAAACCCCAACTCCGCTGTCGTCCTCAGGAGCCACCATGTTTTTACTTTTCAATAAGTCTTTTAAATCTTGTGTAAATTTTTCTGACTGAGCCAAAGCTTCATCATAATTATTTGTCTTTTTCAATGTAAAAAACAAATTACTGATTTTATCTCCACCGCCAAAGGTTCTCTGTACTGTTGATAATGGCAAATAAGCTCTAGTTTCTTCACGTTCTCCACCTGGATCTGTAAAAATTCCAACTACTTTGAAATTAATATTATTGATTAATATTTCTTCCCCAAGTGCTTCTTTATCTTTAAACAAGTCCGTTTTTACTTTCATTCCAATAACAGCAACCTTTTCATTATTCTGAAGGTCTTTGCTATTTATATATCGTCCTTGAACTATCGTTAGGTTTTCTATTCCGCCATAATCTGGATCAACACCTCTAAATTGGTAACTTCCAGATTCTTTTCCATAGCTAAAAGACTGTCCCCAATAATTATTGGTTGAAGCTCTTAAATCTAATTTATCTTCAAATTTCTGAACCGACTGATTATAATCGCTATTACGAAATTGAACTTGTCTGCCTGGATTCAACCCTTTGTATTCTTTAGTTGTTGTTCCCGACCAAACTTCTATAATTCCTGCGGCGTCACGCTCAAATTGTTTTTCAATTCCATTTTGAAGACCTTTTCCTGCACCAAGCAGAATAACCAAAATAAATATCCCGGAAGCCACAGAAATTCCGGTTAAGAATGTTCTTAATCGGTTTTTAGAAATGGCTTCAAATATTTCCTGCCAGCGTTCAATATTAAACATAAGACGAAGCTCTAACTTGTTCTACTTTTTTATCATCGATAATTAATCCGTCTTTTAGGACTACATTTCTTTTGCACATTGCGGCAATATCAGGTTCGTGTGTAACAATTAAAATCGTTTTTCCTTCGTCATTAATTCCCTGAATCAGTTCCATAACTTCATAAGAAGTTTTAGTATCAAGAGCTCCTGTTGGTTCATCCGCCAATAAAACTTTCGGATTTGAAGCTAATGCTCTTGCTATAGCCACACGTTGTTTCTGACCCCCAGAAAGTTCATTTGGTAAGTGGTGAGAATGTGATCCTAAACCAACTTTCTCTAAATATTTCATTGCAATTTCATAACGCTCTTTTCTTTTAACTCCCTGATAATACAATGGCATAGCGACATTATCTAGCGCAGATTTGTAATTAATTAAGTTAAAAGATTGAAAAACAAATCCTAAAAATTTATTACGATATTTTGAAGCAATCGTTTCGTTTAATTTTTTTATCGGAGTTTTGTCTAAAATATAACTTCCAGAATCGGCTTCATCCAGAATTCCTAAAATATTAAGAAGAGTAGATTTACCCGAACCAGATGATCCCATGATCGCAACTAATTCTCCTTCTTCAATATTAAAATTAATCCCTTTTAATACATGTAATTCTGAACTTCCCATTTTATAGGATTTGTGTAAATCTTTAATTTCGATCATGGTATTGTTAAATTTTTGAGACAATAATAACGTTTTTATTAAGTAAATTATGATAATAAAAAGTTAATAATTTCGTTACCTTTTTGTATAAGACTTCAATCTGTAGTAATTGTTACACTTTTTTAATAAAATATGATTGTTTTCGTAATTTTGTTTCGATTTAAAAATTCACATTAATGAAGCTTTCTTCAATTATTCCAATGTTTATAGTACTTGCAGTACTAACAAGCTGTTCTTCTACTCAAAAATTAGAAACATTAAAACCAGAACCAGACGACGCAAGTCCATTAGTCTACGACAGCAGTCCTTCGTTTATCAATTTACCCATTACGATTAAACTTAGTGATATTGAAAATCAGACAAATGCTCTCTTAAACGGATTAATTTATGAAGACAATACTATCGAAGATGATGATATTGAAATGAAGATCTGGAAACAAGCTCCAATTAAAATTCAGAATGATCCATCAAATACAGATAAGAGAATAAAAACAATCTTACCGCTTAAAGCTACCATCAAGTATCGTATTGGCACCAAAAAGTTAGGTGTAGAATTATATGATGTTAGGGAATTTAATCTAAATGGAATTATAACATTGTCCAGCGAAGCTGCTCTAACAAATTGGAAACTTACCACCAAAACTGAATTCAAATCTCTTGACTGGAGCGAGAGTCCAACAATGAGCATTTTTGGTAAAAATATGCCGATTACGTATTTAATAAATCCCGCAATTTCTATTTTTAAAGATAAATTAGAAAAGAAAATAGATGAAGCTATTGAAAAATCAATGGATTTTAAACCGAATGTGCTTCAGGCAGTAGAAAAAATCTGCACGCCTTTTGAGATGAGTGACACTTACGAAAGCTGGTTGCGAATTGTTCCTATCGAGATTTATTCGACAAATGCGAAACTCAAAAATGATTCTTTTTTACTCGAAATGGGTATGAAATGTAATATGGAAACCATTGTCGGTAAACAGCCTGACTCTAAATTTAACGCCAGTAAAATTGCTTTAAAACCTGTTGCTAAAATTCCAAATCAAATTTCTGCTAATATTGCTGCTATTTCAAGTTATGTTGATGCTTCAAAAATTATGACCAAGAATTTTGCTGGTCAGGAATTTGGTTCTGGCAGCAAAAAAGTAACGGTTAAAAATGTTACAATCTGGCATAAAGACGGCAAAATGGTAATTGCATTGGATGTTTTAGGTTCTATAAATGGAACTCTTTATTTAAATGGATTTCCACAATATAATTCACAAACCAAGGAAATTTATTTCGAAAAACTAAACTATGTATTAGACACCAAAAGCAAATTGATGAGAACTGCCAATTGGCTTGCACAAGGATACGTTTTACGAAAAATGGAAGAAAGCTGCAGATATTCTATTCAGCCTAATTTGGAAGAAGGTAAAAAAAGTATGGCAGGCTATTTAAAAAACTACTCTCCGATGCCTGGTGTATTTGTAAATGGAAAAATGGAAGATATACAGTTCGATAAAATTCAACTTACCAATCAAGCCATTATTGCTTTTATAAAAATAAACGGAACTGTAAATGTTTCCGTTAACGGACTTAAATAAAAAAAGCAGTGTAAAATTACACTGCTTTTTGTTTTTTAGATTGATACATTCGATAAATCAAATATCCTATTATCATTACCAGTAAATACGGAATGGCCATTAAATAAACAATTCCGTCATTAACTGCTTCTGCTTTCTTAATATTAGAATCACCAGACAAAGCGGCGCGACACATGGCACACTGAGCATTTGCTGCAATTCCAATAAAGAAAATACAAATTGCAAATACAAAAGTTTGAAACTTGAATTTCCCTTTATGTATTTTATTTTTAGTTAGCATAATATGGTGAAATCATTAAAAAAACTATTACTCCAGTCACAGCAACATACAACCAAATTGGAAAAGTAATTTTAGCTATTTTTCTATGTCTGTCAAATCGCTGCGCCAATGCTCTTACATAAGTAATTAGTACAAGTGGGATAATTGCTATCGACAGTAAAATATGAGTGATCAAAATGATAAAATATAAGTATCGTATTGAACCTACCTTTGCACTTTCTGCCAAATCAAGAACTCCATCATGATTTAAATCACCAAATTTAGTCGAATCTGCTGTCATGTGATAAGCCACATACATAACCAAAAACGCTACAGATAAGGCAATTGCTAAAGTCATTAATCGTTCGTGTAATTTCTGGTTTCCATTTTTTATTGCTAAAACGGCCCAAACCAAAACAATAGCTGTTATTCCATTAATTGTTGCGTAAACTGGAGGCAACATAGACAATGGCTCTACATCATAACCAAAATCTTTTAGTTTTACTCCAAATAAAATTGCAACAACAACTGGAATTATAATTGAAACAGCAATAATTAATTTACTATATTTTTTCTCTAGATTATTATCTTCCATTTTTATTCTTCTAATAAAATTTTAATGTCTTGTTGAATATCACGAACTCCTTTTTTATCTAGACCATCATAATAAATAGTTGGATTTCCGTAGTTATCTTTTCTGCAACGAATATTACCATCTTTATCAATCAAGGCAAATAAACCAGAATGCTCAAATCCGCCGCTAACTTTATCATTTTCACCAGCATAAAGATTAAAACCTTTGTTTGATAAATCCATAATTACATTTCTATCTCCTGTCAAGAAATTCCAATTTGAAGATTTTACACCAAGCAGCTTAGCATGATCTTTTAAAACCTGCGGTGTATCATGTTTTGGATCAATTGTTATAGAAACAATTCCAAAATTAGGATTTCCAAAAAAAGCTTTTTCAATTTCCAGCATACTCATATTCATTTTTGGACAAATAGAAGGACATGTTGTAAAAAAGAATTCTAAAACGTATACTTTTCCTTTATAAGTATCATTTGAAATTTTGACATTATCTTGATTCGTCAATTCAAATTTTGGAGCTGGCCCAATTGTCAAAAGCTTTGCTTCTTTTGAAGATTTAGAACCAACATTATCTAAGCGGTTTCCTTTTACGACTTCACCATTTTTTACTCGATCTACAATTTTAGGAACTGCATAAATCCCAAAAATCAAAATGATAAAGGAGATTCCTATATATGATTTATTTTTGAACATTATAAATGAATTTTAAAGTTGCTTTGTGGCGTTATGATTCTTCTTTAAAGCGGCGCGGTATTCGTATAAGATAATTTTAAAATCATCCAGCATTTCATTGCTTAGCTCTGACGGATGAAAAGTATCATACCCTTCCTTATACTCGTCTTTATCTTTTCTTCCTCTTAAATTGCGTTCTTTATCAATGATATAAACATTTGAAGTTCCAAGATTCTGATTTAGTTTCTGTTTTAAATGAAGCTGATCATAGAATTTTTGAATTTCATCATTTGAAGCAAATACGAAATTCCAGTTTTTAACATCTGTAAAAGGAGATAAAGCGTCAATAATTTTCTGAGCTTCTTTTTCGGTACCAAGCGGACATAAAACTACAAACTGAAGATCTTCAAAACCATTATAACGTTTATAGATTTTTTCATTTAAGTTAAAATAATTCCCTCTATTGTCTAATATATTTGAACCTGAAAAACCAAGTACAGTTATCTTTTTATCAAGAGAAACTTTTTTTCCGTTTAATGATTTCCAATTTCCGAAATCAGCAACTTTTGGTGTTATTACAGGAAGTGTTGTAAAACTATTTACACCAGAAGCAAAAAATAAATAAGCTACAATTGGCAGAACAAAAAGTACAAAGAGAACTATATTTTTTTTCATTGTATTAACGGAAATTATTGATGTACAAAAATAAAAAAATCCCGATGTTATCGGGACTCTTTTCGAATTAATATCATGTTAAAAATTCCATTTAATAGTAGAATCTTTAAAAACCCCATAAATATAATGTCCTTCTGTCAATAGAATAAACAATAAATATAAAACTAGGAAGATAACAGGAGAAACAACAGACCATCTAAGGCTGCTTTTTTCACCTTCCATGTGCATAAATGCCCATACAATATAATATGCTTTAAAAACTGTAAGGATATAGAAAATCCAGTTTAATAAATTCAATCCAACAAAATGAGTGAATTCTAATGATGCAGGTTTGTAGATACCTAATATAACTTCTACTGTAGTTACTACAGAAAGTAATGCGAAAACAAACCAGATTCTTTTTGTATTTGATACGTGCTCGTGTGACATAATGATTAAATTCTAAAAATTAAACTAGGTAGAAAACTGTAAATACAAATACCCAAACTAAATCTACGAAGTGCCAGTATAAACCAACTTTCTCTACCATTTCGTAGCTTCTTCTCTTCTCGTAAGTACCTAATAATACATTAAAGAAAATGATGATATTAATAATAACTCCTGAGAATACGTGGAATCCGTGGAAACCTGTAATAAAGAAGAAGAAATCAGCGAATAATTTATTACCATATTCGTTTCTAATCAAGTTAGCACCTTCTACAACATATTTAGCATTTGCTAAATGAGCTTCAGATTCTTCTCTTGATAAAACAGTCTTTTTCTTTTTATCAGTAAGTTTTTCTGTTCTAATTAAAATTTCTGGATGAGCTTTAAATCCCGCTTGAACTTCAGCAACTGTGTAAGTTGGAAGAGATTGTGCATCTTCCATAAACCAAGTTGAATGACTTCTTGTTAAAGCTTCTCTTTGTTCTGGCAATTTAACAGCAAAGTCAGCCAAAGCTACTCTTTTACCATCTTTATCCACAAATTGAAGTAAACTACCTCCAACTGTTTCAACTGCACCATATTCACCTTTAATGAAGTTTTTCCATTCCCAAGCTTGAGAACCAACGAAAATTAAACCTCCAATAATAGTTAAGAACATATAAATTGCAACTTTTGTCTTTTTCAATTGGTGACCTGCATCAACAGCTAATACCATTGTTACAGATGAAAAGATCAAAATAAAAGTCATTAAAGCTACATAATACATTGGAGCCGCAACACCATGCATAAATGGAAAGTGAGTAAACACTTCATCAGCCAAAGGCCAAGTTTCAATAAATTTAAATCTAGAAAAACCGTAAGCTCCTAGAAATCCAGAGAATGTTAAGGCATCTGATACGATAAAAAACCACATCATCATTTTTCCATAACTTGATCCTAGTGGCTGGATCTCATGACCGCCTCCCCAAGTTTTTTCGTCGTTGTTTGCAGTAGTAACTGTCGCTCCCATAAAAGATATTCGTTAAAAAGTTCCCAAATTTACGTTTTTTTCTTATTTAAAGAAAAATAAAAATAAAAATAAATATACCCATAATAAATCCAAAAAGTGCCAATACATCGCACCTAGTTCTATACCAAGAGTTTGAGTCGAATTGTATTTTTGTTTAAAATGATTATAAATTATAATTAAAAGTGAAATTAATCCGCCAGCCAAGTGTAACAAGTGCGTAACCGTTACAACATACAAGAAAGTTGTAGTAATTGAACTACCTTCTCCTGTAAAATAATATCCTTGTTCAACGATTTGTCCAAATCCTTGAAATTGTAACACTACAAATAAAATCCCTAACGCTAAAGTTCCCAAAAGCAATCCCGTAACAGCGCTTCTGTTGTCCTTTTGAATGGCTTTTTTAGCCAGATAAAAAGTAACACTACAAGCAATAATTACAGCTGTACTCCAATAAAACGCAGAAGGCAGCTCAAAATTCTTCAACCAGTCTGCTCTTGATTTACTTACTACAAATGCACTTGTTAATCCAGCAAACATCATGGTCATACTAACCATCGCAAAAAGAAGAATCAGTTTTGCTGATTTCGACTTTCTTACTTGTTCTTCATTTGTTGTCATTGTCATTTCCATAACTATCTTAAAAATTTATCTACTATATATACAATTTGTAAAAGCGAAATATAAGAAACACTTACCAGCATTAATGTTCTAGCTGCTTTGGCAGTTCTTAACTTGTACAAACGAACTGCATAAAAAAGCATCCAAATACCTAACAGAAAAACTAAAATTGCTGCGATTGGAGAAATAAATAATTGTCCTGTAAAACCTAAAACCGGCAGCAATGATGCTATTATAAGCCAAATTGTATATAAAATAATTTGTAATGCTGTTCCTTTGTCTTTTTTACCTGTTGGCAGCATAAAAATCCTTGCTTTCTCATAATCTTCATATAAAAACCATCCGATAGACCAAAAATGCGGAAACTGCCAGAAAAACTGAATTAGAAACAAAGTTCCTGCTTCGATGCCAAATTCTCCTGTCGCTGCTACCCAGCCCAGCATAAATGGAATTGCTCCTGGGAAAGCTCCAACAAAAACAGACAAAGAAGTAACCGTTTTTAATGGCGTATAGATACTTGTATACAAAAATATAGATATTGCAGCAAACATTGCCGACTTTGCATTTATCGTATAAAGAAGCGCAATTCCTAGAATCGTAAGCAGACTTGCTACTAGCAAAGCTACTCTTGGCGACATTCTGCCTGAAGGAACTGGACGATTTTTAGTTCGATCCATCAACGAATCGATATCTTTTTCTATTACTTGGTTAAAAGCATTTGATGCCCCAACCATGCAATATCCTCCAACTGCTAAAACAGCCAAAGTACTCCATTTAAATGGATGTTCAGAATCAACTCCTAACAAATATCCTGCAATAGAAGAAAATAAAACACTAATAGCCAATCCAGCCTTAGTAATCTCTTTAAAATCTAGAAATATTGATTTGATTGATAATGTATTTTTTGCAGCGTTCAATACCGTTGTTGTTTGTGTATTTTTTTGAGTGCTGCAAATGTACAAATTAGATTGTAGAATTTAGACCTATAAAAATAGATTTTTTTCAATAAAACCTTTACAAATTAAGAACTCGCCATACTTTAACACTATTATTTCGAAAAATCTTATTAAAAACTAGTAATCAAAATACCAATTGAAAATATCTGAACGCAAACCTATACTAAACCAAGTTGTACTTTGCTTAAATGTTGCAGCAGTTTCCTGCGTTGGGTCGAAATTTCGATAAATTAAACTTCCAAATAATTTCAAATTTGTTATCGGATTAATCAAATATCCGCCTTGAATATCCGCGATGAAAATACTTGTTTTATTTCCCTGCCCTACTTTTACACCTGTATTATAAGGACGGTTTTCATCATAGCTTTTATAAATATTACCACCATAGTTATACGAGTCTTCAGCTGTGTCAAAATCCAAACCTCTTGTTCCCATTGTAAATTTAGCATCTCCAAACAAACGTCCTTTATGGTAGCGGCCAATCACAATTAACTCTTTAAAGTTTCCTCCCCATTGATGTCCAACGCTTTGATTGTTGTGTCCGTAATTTGTAATAACTGCACTATGAGAGTACACATATGGACGTACATGGTTAAATTCTACCTGAAACAATAAATCTTTTACATTAAATGCATTAAAATATTTTGCTCCAAGCTGGAATCCAAATTTATTTTTCCAGCTTTGATTCCCTGCTCCAACATCCGAAACAGAAAATTCATCAATCAAAAATTGAGAATATAAATTGATGTTATTATTCCATTTGTACTTACCTGTTATCCCTAAAAGCGCATTTCCGCTTCTAGATGAAGATCCAAATTCTACTGCACGATAAAAAATTATAGGGTTCACAAAATTAATATCAAAACCTCTGTTGTTGGTATTTGTCCAGACTACAGATTCAAAGAAACCTAAATTTAATCTATTTGAAACATTCCAGCTCAAATAATGGTTTGCCATGAATTTTGTAGCATATGTTCTATCTACCGTTACCTCTGGGCGAACATCTTTCATCCACATATAAGTATTGGTATACTTAATTTTCCAGAAATTGGTATTAATTTTAAAATAAGGATAAGGACTTGCTCCATCGCTTTCTAAAAGCGAACGATAACCATCTCCTATAAAATTTCGGCCATACCCCAATTGCAGATCAAAAATTTTGTTTGGTGTAAACGTAATATTGGCATCAGCCAAAGGAAAATCATAAGCATCTGTTTTGAATCTTTTTGCAATCCCAACTCCTGGAATTATCGCAGGATTTCCACCAGATGGCTTGATTGACTCTGCATAATCATTAAAATAACCTGCAAATCTCCCTTGACTTTCAAAAAATGTAGTTGTAAAATTGATCTGTTTTCCTAAACCTCCTCTAAAATTCAATGCTCTTGTATTTACATAAGTATATGATGCATCAAGATCTGAAGCTTTACCCATTTGCAAATCGACAATAGGGTTCAAAGAAAACCAGTAATCTTCTCCTTGAATCTGTACTAGATTTTCGTTCCACCATTTTCTTCCCAGCCAGGTTGAAACATTTTTCTGCAAAGACTCATTAACGGCTTTTAAGTTATAATACTTAGAAACCTCAGCATACGTATAAGGTTTAGAAGCCGTATGATTATTGCTTCCCACTTGGTTCATTGCCGCATCGAACTGAGCATAATAACTGTGAGAAAAAGGAATATTTAAATGACTTTCAAATTCTGGATTATTGTATTTTTTATATACAATGCTATCCATCTCTGTCATTGGTTTTTCAATTGGCTTTAAAATTTCAGATGCCGCCAAAGCTTCAGCAGCAAGCTGCTCTGAACTTTTAAGCGGCAAATCGATAGAAATTGTATATTTAGAATAAGTAGCTTTTCCGTTGTAAGTTGACGGCTTTATTTTTGGAAATTTTTCAAATACCCGTTTTGCTTCTTGAGACAATTCATCATTTACTGCTGAGACATAAATTACTTTAAACTCCCCTTCTGCATTAACTTCAAAAAGTACTTTTACTGCACCTTTATAATTATTTTGCTTTAAGTTTTCTGGAACTTGAAAATTATTAAATACAAAATCCTGAACTTCTTTATAAAAACAATTTTCTAGTTTTTTACCTTCTAAGTTTTCGCAGTTAGGAAAAACAGGAAACATTTCTGCCGTAAAACCCGGTTGAACAGAAGCACCATTTTGCTGTGAAGAAACAATCAAAAATGAAAAAATTAAAACAAGGGATAAAAAAAACTTATTCACTTAAAATATAGGTATTTATTTAATATTGATTTGGGGAATTTTCTCCGTTTGAAATTGCTTTTGCCGCTGAAGTTCCTATGCGCTTAACTCCTAAATTGATCATTTCTGATGCTTCTTTATAAGATCGCACACCTCCAGCTGCTTTTACCGATAAAGGTGAAGCATTTTCAAGCATTATAATTATAGTTGGAATTGTCGCTCCATTAGGAGCATTGTTATCTGTTCTATAAAATCCTGTTGAAGATTTTACAAAAACTGAAGCAAAGTCTTCTTCTTGAAAATTTGAAACTACAACATTTTTTATCAAAGCCGATAGTTGAATAATTTCTTTATCTGTTAAAGCCGCAACTTCTATAATCCATTTTACAGTTTTGTTATTCGCTAGACCAATCTGGGTTCCAAACAAGATTTCTTGTTTTACTAAATCTATTTCGCCATTTTTAAAAGCTTCATAATTACAAACAAAATCCAGATCGTCGGCTCCATTTGCAATTGCTTCGTTTGCTTCTTTAATCTTAGTTTCAAGACTTGACTTCCCTTCTGGAAAATCAATTACAGTTCCTACTAACAAAACAGAATTGGCTTCTGAAATCATTTCTTTAGCCAGAGAAACATATTCTGGCCGAATCATAATTAATTTAAATCCTTCTTGAATAGCTTCTTGAATGGCCTTTTTAACCACAATTGTATTTTCTGCTTCAGAAAGACCAGCTTGCGATGCAGTTTTTAAATATGTGGAGTCTAAATATTGCTTTACATTTATCATGATCGAAGTTGCAGAAAACCAGCACAAAAGTACATTTTATATTGATAAAAAACAGCGTTTTAAAAGTTTGATTTTCTTGTAGAAAAAAACCCACCGAAGTGGGTTTCTAATATTATATTTTATTGATTTGCTTTTTAAAGGCTATAGCAGAAAAAACTGCCGTGAACGCCCCAAGCGCATTTGCTAAAACATCTGCAACATCCGAAGCTCTGGTAACTGTAAGAGCAGCTTGCAGGATTTCGATTGTAATTCCAAAAAAAACAGAAAAAATAAACGAAATCAAATAAGCTTTATAATCGTCTGCTTCTTTTCCTTTTAATTCTTTTTTGAAAAACAAAATCCATGAAATTGTAAATCCAAAGTGGAAACAGAAATGTACAATTTTATCAAGACTTGGAATATTAACTGCTGGTAAATTACCCGAATCTGTCAAACAGAAATAAGCAATAATTCCAGAACAGACAATCGCCCAAAGTAATAATAACTGTTTAGGCACCGATTAATGTTTTATAAGCTTCATCAGATAATAAAGAATCAATCTCTGATGCATCAGCAATTTTAATTTTAATCATCCATCCTGCTCCATAAGGATCAGAATTTACAGTTTCAGGAGCACTTTCTAAGTCTTCATTAAAAGCAATGATTTCACCTGTTAATGGTAAAAATAAATCTGAAACTGTTTTTACAGCTTCAACAGTTCCAAAAACTTCATCTTTTGAAAGTGTCTGATCTAAAGTTTCTACCTCAACATACACGATATCCCCTAACTCTTTTTGTGCAAAATGAGTAATTCCTACAGTCGCAACATCTCCTTCGATGCTAACCCATTCGTGATCTTTTGTGTACTTTAAATTTGCTGGTATGCTCATAATAGTATGTTTGAAAATTGATAATTTAAAATTTAAGCCACAAATGTAATAATCTTCTAATGAAATTTAGTTTAGAAACTAAAAATTAATTTCCAAAATTATAACGAAGTGTGAAACCTGATCTGATGTTCGTTAAAGGAAATGAAGTCGAAATAACTGCTTTCGAAAACGAATGATCATAATAAAATATTGCTGTTAAGTTTTTACTGAAAGCATAATCAGCAGTCAACTTTAAGGTCCAAATATTTTGTCCCGCAGCCAGCTGATTATTATCGTAATCTAAATACCTAACTAAAGTTTCATTGTTTCTATATGAAAAATCAGCTTTGATATTAATATCACTTTTAATAATTCCAGTTGGATTATCTGCCAATCTTGAAGAGAAAATCACATCTTTAAAACGATATCCTAACCCAACAACATACTCTACTCCTTTAACTTCTGTTAACAAATTGTTGTCAAAACTCATCGATAAGGCTCGGTCTTTTTTAATTTCAGTTAATAAACGAAGTGAACTCTTCAGCTCAAAATCAACTCGAATAAGCGGACTAAACTGCTCTACCAAGTTAACATTCGACATAATTGTTTTATTAAAGAAATTCGAATTGACATCCTGCCCGTTAGGATTTTCTAAATAATCAAAGTTCGATCTAAACTGGCTGATTGTATATGAAGCCCTGTAATTATGCTGTAAAGAGAAACGTTTAAAATGATCTTTAAAATATTTATAACGCATCAAACCATTATACTTCACAGTCCAGTTCGGGATAGGGAAACTTCTAAAAATACTTGTCGAAGCATTTGAGGCATCACTTCCTGTATAAGCTGCTAAAAACGAAGGAAGCAAGACTGCCTGATTACTTTTACTAAATCCTATTGGATACCCATCATTTGACTGGATTAACTTTCTTTGACTATTATTTGGATTTGCAAGATTATCCAATGGAGCATTCGGATCTTCAGTTGGAAGAGTAGACGCATCATATCTAGGAATAACTGCTCCATAATGATCTTCCGCTAAACGATTTGCAATTATTAAACGATTATTTCTAAAATCATCAAATGCCGCAGACTGCGTTTCATTACTTGTTGAAAAAGCAGTTTTGATCAATACTGTTGAAATAGAAAACATTCCGTATGTATATGGCGACAAAGGCTTATAATACAATCCTCCAATTGAATCTCTAACCGTATATTGTTCGGACGAGTTTTCAGAATACGCACGATCCATATTTAAATCAATTTTCAAATCAGGAAACAAATCAACATTTGCTGTAATTTTCAAAAGTTTATTACTTACCTGAGTATAATTTTGATTAAAATTTTGATAATTGGTCAACCATCCATTTTTGGCCGCTTCGTAACGTATGTCATCCTGACTACCAAATACGAATCCTAATGATGGTTTTGATGTACCAAAGAAACCTACTCCTGGTATATATCCTGGCAAAACAGTACCGCTGTTTTTAGTATAATTAATTTGAATGTTCTTAACACTTGTCAAAACTCCAATTAAACCGTCGTAGAAAGGACTTCTACTTACTGTTGGCTTCGCAGTGTTTACAATTTTTTCACCTGGCTTAGGTGGCGCTGTTGGTTTTGTTTTCGCAGCTGTTTTAGAACCTGGCGTTAGACCTAAATACTTATACAACGTGTTCATATTTAATGTTGTAGTTAAAGTATTTGAATTAGCATTTTGGATTGTATTTCCTAAATCCCACAGAGTTGTCGATCCATCTGGATTTTCTTCTTCATATTGAGAAAATGCTGTTGAAGCTCTTTGCCAATTATAATCGGCAGTATAAGAATAAGTTGCTTTTACGAAACTGAAAATTGGAATTTTATTAATTGGTATATCATAATTTAAAACCAATTGCTGCAAATGCTGGTTTGGCGTACCAATATCAAAATAATCGTCCCAAATATTAAAGTCTTCTTTTGGCGAATTATCGTCATTCAAAAAGTTCCTAACAATATTATTCGATGCCGCAGTATAATTTAATTTTAATGATTTTGTCAGATTGAATCCAAAACCATATTGATAATTGAATGCAAAATTTCTTCTGTAAAGCGGATCAAGACCAATACCTTCTACATCAACTTGTCGATATTGCTGGCGATTACTTTGTCTAATAATATTTGTATTAAAAGAGATATTTGAAGGAAGATAATTAAAATTGAAATCACTCAATAGTTTCCAATATTCACTTGTTTTCATGAATTTGGTCTGCTTGAACGGAACCACTTCTTTCGGCTGGAATGTATACGCATAATTCACGGCTGTGTTCGATTGTTCATCTTCATAATCTTCTACTTCATAATCATGTCTTTCTACTTGATTATAAGATTGAGAGAATGTAAAGTTTTCTACATCATAAACATGAGGTTTCTGCTCTTGGGCTCTATCTTTTCTTACGCCGATAAAGTTGATGCTCTTACGTTTAGTATAATCTACTGCACGTGTTCTAATATTATCTTTTTCTGCTGGATCTGTTGTTTCTGCAATTAACTGTTTCAGTTTAATATCCTGATTAAACGGATCGTATTCTGGTGTAATAACTTCCTCTCCAATTGCATAATTGAACGGAAGATTAATTCCCCATTTCTTAGGCAGTAATTTTCCTAAATTTAAGTTTGTTACTATGTTATATTGTTGAATATCTTCACGATCTCTTTCATTAGCCCCCTCTTCAAGAGAACCAAAACCAATGGTACTCTTTTTTCCTGATGCTGATAATGTCATCAAATCGGCCATATTGGTATCAACATTTAACAAGGCTGCCATACCGCCTTTGTTTTCCAAATCAGACATACGAAGCTCGTTAAACCAAACTTCTCCATTAATGTTTTTATGATCTGCAGCACTTTTTACTCCAACCATTAAATTTCGCACTAAACCAAAATTCGGATTTCCTTTTATACCTAAAGTCAATTTACCATCTTGGTCACCTCCTTCTATAGATGGATCTCTATCTGGATAGTAAATACCATTTACATCTCTTCTTGGGTCATTAGGATCAATCTTCATTGCCAATATTTTCATTCTGGTCAGCAAAGACAAAGCCACGTCAATATTATTTTCTTCCAGCCAAACCAAATCTGGACTTATCTCACATGATCCTCCAGTATTTGTTACTTTTAATGGAATTTCAATCTGATAAAAGTTTTGCGTAAAGTCATTACCAAAACGAATAAATCCAATCATTTCATTATCTAAAAGCTGGCTATCATTTGGAAGTGATTCCGCATGAATGAACATTTTCAACTTTTTGTATTGACGCATATCAACACTTACATTTTTGAAAACTGCTCTAGAATCTTGATATTCTAATCCTGAACCTCCAATTCTTAATGCTAAAGACTGCTCATTTTGGTTAATGATTGTATTGTTGTTATATGCTTGTTCTCTTTGAACTCCTGGCGGAATAACATAATTTACTGGGCATTTAGTCCCATTTTCCTGAATATTAACTGCCGCAACATCAAACTCAGTTCCGTCGTTTTCTGGATTTGTATCATTAGCATCTAATGTTCCTGTGTATCTTCTCCATTCTCCTCTAACTAAATCTAATGCTCCAAAACGAACTGTCATTTGATCATTAAATCCAGTCATAAACATACGCATGAAACGAATCGATCTAAAATCTGTAATATTTCCAATAGTATTTTGTGGCTGCGAAACTGGGATTTTAAATTGAATCCATCTTGCATTTGTTGTGCTTCCGTTTGGAAGTTCGACATTTTTTACTTCTCTAATGTCTGTAATATAATTTTGTCCAATCTGCATTCCTGGTCTTAAATCAATACTGTATTCATAATACGCATTGATTGTACTCATTGTATTATCACGGTTGATATCTTCAACGTCTGGAAGAGTTGTAGAACCACGATTCGGATCATCTACACTTACTGCAGAGTTCCCCTCAGTTCCATTATATTTTTTATAGCGATTTAAAACGCCGCCATCTGTATTTAAATAATAGGTGTAATCATCTGCTGCTGGATCACTTTCACCAGCGTAATTATTATAAATAGAAGCTTCTTTTGAATTCGGAAGTCCATCTAAACCAACATCTTGATTTCTACGATTATCCGGATTGGTGTCAAAAGCATAAATTAACGATTGTGATGCAGGCACATCTCCCCAAAGTGGCTGCGGATTTACCATTACCTGATCTGGTCCTAATCCGTTTTCATATTGTTTTCTGCCGTCTTTTAAAACGTCTTCTGAAACTTCTCCTAAGTTGAAATAAATTTTACCTGTATTGGTCGGCTGTGATTCTCCTGTTCCAACATATGGATCAAGTACCCAAAACTGAATATATTCGACATTTCCCTGCTCAAAATTGGTTGAATTCAGCGCACGCATAATTCCTCCAAAATTGGTCGAAGGACTACTTGCCCCAAAATTTGGATTGTTATTGTAAGGTCCTCTATCTGATGGATAATACGTTAAATCTAAAGTATTAACTACTTGAATTTGTCCTTGAGCAATATCTGTATTCGGATAAAGCTCTCTACTATAGATTCTTCTTGTTGAATTTAAAGACAAATCGTCATTGGAAATTCCAGAAGGTTTTGATGCATAAAAGACTGGATCGATGGTATACCATGCTAGCTTTGCACGTTTGAAACCATAATCTAACGTATTAGAACTTGCATTAAATGTATTATCATTTATTGAACCAATATATGGAGTCGAAGATAAACTCCATGCATATGCAGATCTCATATCAATAGTTGTCTGAGAACCTTCAAAATCATCTATGTAAATAGTTGCCTCACCTTCAAAATCACTGGCTTTTGGTGCATCTGGTTTTAAAAATGCAACTTCTCCACGAATGGAAAGATTAGAAGGAACATCGGTATCAACGTTTGGAAGCTTATTGGCTAATCTAGTTAAAAATGGAACTTCTGTAGAGTAATTTCCGTTAAAACCAAAAATAGTATTGTTTACAGATTCCTGTCCGTAGCTTGATTTTTGAGTAAAAGGACGCTCTGTCATCTTTAAAAAGGTTGCCCCTAAAACAAAATTTTCAGACATTTTACGTTCAATATTAAATCCCATAAATCTTCTGGTCTGCTGTCCAAAAATTGAATTATTTTCTAAGGAAACTTCAATTGGTGTATTGGAAGCTTGAAGAGAAGGATCTAAAATCTGCACTCTTCCCAATTGATAATCAACACTATAATCGATACCTTCAACCAAAACCCTTCCTGCTGCAGTTACTACAACAGAACCTTGCGGAACGTTGAATGCTCCAATTGGAATACCATTACTTCCCGAAGATTTGTATTTTCCTCTTAATAAAAATTTGTTTTTATCACTATCCTGTAACGCACCAGCTTGTGTACTTCTGTACATATTTCTGAATACATATTTTTGCTGATTTGGGTTATAGGTAGTTGGATCATTATAATTTTCTCCAGATCCTGTATTTTGTAATTTTCTAAACAAAAGTTCTCCAAAAGGCTCTTTGGTTGTAAAAATAATTCGAGCATTTTGTACATCGACAGTTACTCCTGGAACATAATCAAAAAAACCGTCGCCTCCTGTCTGCGGATCATTGGTAGAATTTAAACGATCTAGATTGAAAACATTTAACAAAGGTGTCTGATCTACTTTATCGTCTGGCGCAGGATTTGCAGGAAAAGAACTCCCTGGAACTGGTGTTATATAATTTATTGGTGATGGATCTGTGTAAAGAATGTTTAGCCTGAAATCTTCTTGCTTGATTTGATACGCCTGTGGAATTTGATAAACGTTTTTCATCATCAAGTTCCAAACTGGATTATTAACATTAGTCAAACTGCTTTTCAGCATTTTTAAAACCAAACTCTGCGTTACAATGGCTTGATTAGCGTTATTGTTTCCTGTAACTACAGTTGCATCTACACCATCGCTTCCGAATTCTCCAACTTGATATACTTTTCCTCCAACAGTGTATTCAAAGGCAACTGCCAAAATTTCGTCATTGGCCAGACGCTGCTGCAAAGAGATATAACCTAATTGTGGATTAAAAGTATATTCGTTTGTTGTTAACTTTCTAGCATTTTCTAAAACAGAATAATCGGTACCTTCGCTTACATTTGCATTGTTAAATCCAGAACCAGCAGTAACAATCTCCCTAATATTAGAATTTAAATAACTTCCTCCTTGCCCGATTGTTGCAGGATTGTATTTATTATTCGTATTGTCTGTTGGAGAATCTATAGGATTATTAAAAAATCCTGCCGAATTGGTAATCACTACAACTTCATTATCTGGCACGCCGCTAACTTGACCTTCACCTAAATCTTGAAGTGCAACAATATTTCTTAAGTTATTATTGTTTGTCGTTACTCTATTCTGTTTATTGGTAACCCATACTTCTAGTCTTGTAATTTGAACACGGCTGTCAATAAATGGATAATTTCTTAGAGATGAATCGTATTTATTTCTAAAGTATTGTGACAAGAAGAAATGTCGGTCATTATCGTAATCTAATGCGAACAAATCAAAGTTTTGAACTGTTCCTCCACCTTCTGCGACTATACTTTTGGTTTGAGACTTCTGTTCTGAGAAAACTCCGGTAATAGTTGTTTTACCAAATTGTGCTTTTACTTTTGCTCCAAATAAACTCTGTGCACCTCGAATAAGTGTGCTATTAAGAGGCATGCTGACGTTACCAACTTCTACACTTTGTATTATATCATCTTCTGATGGAGTATACGCGAGTTTAAATAAGTTTTGAAAGGCAAAAGTTGACTGCGTATCGTAATTGGCATTTACCTCAAGACGAGTTCCTATTTTACCCATTAAACTCATACTGATTCTTTGATCAAAATCAAAAGTCAGGCTGGATCTGTTTCTTGGAGAAAATGAAGGATTGTCTTGTTTGGTATAACGCAAACCTAGATCCATTTCGACTGATCCTGTGGGCTTTACATCAATGGTATTACTTCCAAAAATACTTTCGAACAAACTGGAATTGATATAATATCTTGGAAGTAAGTCTTTTTTTGCGGCTTCGCTTCCTGTTTTTTTACCATCAATAGCATCGGATTTTTTTCTAAAGTAATCTCTTCTAGATTCTTTTAGAACTAAATCTTCGTATTCTTTTGGAGTTAAAATTAAAGGGTAATTGATTGAGAAACCATCAACAGAATTGGTATAAATATAACGATCTGTAATTGGATCGTATCTATAAGCTGATAGTATACTTGGTGGATCTGCAATTTCAATTTTACCAACTGAAAACTGAGTTTTAGTTGTATCTTGAGTTGCCGGGGTGACCTGCGCACGCAAAACATTACCGCAGAGTAAGACCAGCAACAAAATACAAATTTTACGCATAGAATTCTTTTATATAAAATGAATTTATAAGCTTTTTAAAGCTTTTTTGATGATTGTTTCTACTGTAGCTTCTGGATCTTCTTTAACGATCTTTTCTACTACTTTTTCAGACGCTTTACGAACAAAACCTAAAACTTCCAAAGCAGATAACGCTTCATCTCTATTTGTATTGTTTTGAACTACTGAAACTTCATCCAAATCGTACAACTTTAACACTTTTTCCTTTAAATCAAGTATAACCCTTTGTGCTGTTTTGTTCCCAATCCCTTTTATAGATTGAATTACGCCTACATCTCCTGATGCAATCGCATTTATAATTTGTTTTGGTTCTATTGACGAAAGCATCGTTCTCGCAATTCCCGCACCGATTCCTGAAACAGAAAGCAGCATTCTAAAAATTTCGCGTTCCGATTTCTCTGCAAAACCATATAAAGTATGCGCATCTTCTTTTATTTGAAGATGCGTATACAATTTTATATTTTCAGAATTTGGTATTAAAGAAAAGGTATGCAGTGATATATTCACCTGATAACCAACTCCTCCACAATCAATTACAACTTCTGTAGGATTTTTTTCTACTAATCTTCCCTGCAAATGTGCTATCATAAATATACTTTATTAGTATCAAATATAATAAAAATGCCATAAAATTACGACAAAGTTATTCAATCCTTGTTAGAACGTTTATTGTGAGATTTTATTCTTTTTGTTTTCTTTTTCCTGTGCATCAATCACAGCGATTGCAGCCATGTTTACCATTTCTTCTACGCTTGCCCCTAATTGGAAAATGTGAACTGGTTTACCCATACCCATCATAATTGGTCCGATTGAATTCACTTTATACAATTCTTTCAACAATTTATAAGTGATATTTGCTGACTCTAGATTAGGGAAAATCAATGTATTTACTTTTTTACCAGCTAATTTAGAGAATGGGAATTTCTCCTGCAACATTTCTGGATTTAAAGCAAAATCTGCCTGAATTTCTCCATCAACAATCATTTCAGGATGATTTTTATGTAAGTAAGCAACAGCTTCTCTAACTTTTGACGCGCTTGCGCTAGATGAAGAACCAAAGTTTGAGAATGAAACCATTGCAATAACAGGCTCAATACCAAACATTTTTGCTGTTTTAGAAGTCATAATTGCAATGTTAATCAAATCTTGTGCAGATGGATTAATGTTGATTGCAGTGTCTGATAAAAACATTGGCCCGCGAGAAGTAAGCATCATGTTTGCTGTTGCAATTAGAGAGGCATTATGTGCTTTTTCTATTAATTGCATCATTGGTTTTACAACAGAAGGATAGCTTCTAGAATATCCAGTAACTAAAGCATCTGCTTCACCTTCATTAACCATCATGGCTGCAAAATAGTTTCTTTCGCGCATGAATTTCTCAGCATCTAATTTTGAAACACCTCTGCGCCCTCTTGTTTCCCAAAACGAATTTGCAAATTTATTACGTCTTACTTCTTCTTCATCTGTCTTAGGATCAATGATTTCTAGATCAGCATCAAAACCTAGTTCTGCTTTCAATTCTAAAATCACTTCTTTGTTTCCTAATAAAATTGGGAATCCAATTCCGTCTTCGTAAACAATTTGTGCTGCTTTTAATACATTTAATTGATCTGCTTCGGCAAAAACAATTCTTTTAGGATCTAATTTTGCACGATTTGTAATCAATCGTACCATTTTGTTATCATTACCCATACGCTCACGAAGATTGTCTTCATAAGCTGCCCAGTCTGTAATAGGATTTTTTGCTACACCAGATTCCATTGCCGCTTTTGCAACTGCAGGCGCCACAACTGTAATCAATCTAGGATCAAATGGTTTTGGAATGATATATTCTTGTCCGAAACCTAATTTGGTTGCACCGTACGCTACGTTAACCTGCTCTGGAACTGGTTCTTTTGCTAAAATAGCCAACGCTTTTACGGCAGCCATTTTCATTTCTTCGTTAATTTTAGTCGCTCTTACGTCTAATGCTCCTCTAAAAATGTAAGGAAAACCTAAAACATTATTTACCTGATTAGGAAAATCTGAACGTCCTGTCGCCATAATAACGTCTTTACGCGTTTCTACAGCTAAATTATAATCGATTTCCGGACTCGGATTTGCCATTGCAAAAACGATCGGGCTTTTTGCCATTGTTAGTAACATTTCTGGCGAAAGAATATCTCCAGAAGATAATCCGATGAAAACATCAGCATCTTTTACTGCATCTGCCAAAGAAATTTTTGGTCCGTCGACAGCATATTTTAATTGTAAATCTGAAAGTGCAGGATTGTCTTTTGTTAAAAGTCCTTTACTGTTGAACATTAAAACATTCTCTACTTTCACACCTAATAAAACATATAAATCAGTACAAGCGATTGCTGCAGATCCTGCTCCAGAAACTACTACTTTTACATCTTCTGCTTTTTTACCTGCTAATTCAAGTGCATTGATTAAAGCTGCTGAAGATATAATTGCTGTTCCGTGCTGGTCATCGTGCATTACCGGAATATTCAATTCTTCTACCAGTCTTCTTTCGATTTCAAAAGATTCTGGCGCTTTAATATCTTCAAGATTAATACCTCCAAAAGTTGGAGCAATATTTTTTACGGTTTGAATAAATTCTTCAACATTTTCGGTGCCGATTTCAATATCAAAAACATCAATATCAGAGAATATTTTGAATAATAAACCTTTCCCTTCCATTACAGGTTTTCCTGCTTCAGGGCCTATATTTCCAAGACCTAAAACAGCTGTACCGTTTGAGATTACGGCTACTAAATTTCCTTTAGCTGTATATTTATAAACGTCATCAATGTTTTCTGCAATTGCTAAACATGGTTCTGCAACTCCCGGCGAATAAGCCAGTGATAAGTCTCTTTGGGTTGCATATTTTTTTGTTGGAACTACCTGAATTTTTCCTGGAGTCGGCTCTGAATGGTACAGTAACGCTTCTCTTCTTTTACTCTCTTTGTTCATTATTTTTAGCTTTTATTCTAGCTTACAAAGATATAAGTCTTGTTTTAAAATGGCGTATTTTTAGCATTTTCTTTTCTTAAAATCCATTTTGATAAATAAAAAAAGTCCAATAGAAATTGGACTCCTTTTAAATTTTTATTGTTTTTAAGTGTGCTTTATTGAGAAATATAAGAATTCAAATGATTAATGGTGTCTTTTTGAATTTCTATAATTGCCTTAACAACATCGCTTATTGAGATTATTCCGACTACTACTCCATCTTCTAAAACAGGCAGGTGTCGGATTCTTTTTTCGCTCATAAGTTCCATACAATCTTCAAGATTATCTGAAAGTTTTACTGTAAAAACATTACTTTCCATAATCTCATGAACAAAAGTTTCTTTAGAAGATTTATCTTTTAGAACAATTTTACGGGCATAATCTCTTTCAGATAAGATTCCTTTTAAATTATTATCGTCAATAATTAAAATTGCTCCGATATTTTTTTCTCCCATTACTTTTAAGGCTTCATAAACCGTTAAATTCGAAATAACGGAATAGACATTTCTTCCTTTTGCTTTAAGTATTTGATCTACAGTCATAATGAAAAATTTTTAGGTTTATAAAGTTAAAACAAAAACAAACACGATTTGCAACGAAATCGATTTTTTAAAAACATAAACAATTCATTTTAAACATAATACATCAAAATTTAGATTTTCAAAATTATCCACTAAAGAAAGAAACTTTTTACAATTCTTTTTTGAAGAAAATTTGATTTTTTAACGTTTAGGATTCACATTGTGTAAATAATAATCAAATGTCCCGATGGGACAAAATGCAGGGCGATATTTTGGGATTCTACCAATCATTAACTCCTAACGGAGTTATTTTGCAGAATTAAATATTATGAATTAGCAACTCATTAGAAGTTATGGCATGATACAAGAGTGATTATAATCATCGTAATATTATATCTGGATGTTTAAAAGAACATTTATTCCTCAGGGATTAAATCAATACCATTAAAAATATTGAACAGCAACTCCGTTAGGAGTTATGGGTTGGTAGAAAAAATAATTATAATCATCACAATATTATCTTTTAGGGATATATGAAAGCACATTAAAAACAAATCAGAGACTCCACTAGAACCTATGGATTGGTAGAAAAAATAATGATAATCATCCCAATATTATCTTTTAGGGATATATGAAAGCACATTAAAAATAAATCAGAGACTCCGCTAGAACCTATAGATTGGTAGAAAAAAAAATTGTAACCATCAAAATATTATTCCTCAGGTGTTATATCAGTACCATTAAAAATATAGAAGAACAACTCCGCTAGGAGTTACGGGTTGGTAGAAAAATAATGATGATAATATCAATATTATCCCGTAGGGATATCTGGAAAAACATTAAAAGTATAACCATGCCAAAATTCAGAGCATTTTTTTACAAAAAACCCTTTTCTAAAATTTAGAAAAGGGTTCTATGATTGTAATTTGGAATTTAAAAAATTGAAAATTTCCTTTTTTTTACATTGCTACAATAATAAACTCACTTCTTCTATTTTGCATGTGTTGTTTTTCGGTGCACTTAACTCCGTCTGCACATTTGTTTACTAATTGCGTTTCTCCATAACCTTTGGCAGATAAACGTTCTTCGCTTATTCCTTTTTGTACCAGCCAGTTTTTTGTCGATTGCGCTCTTTTTTCAGAAAGAATCTGATTGCTTTCTGATGACGAACGGCTGTCGGTGTGCGAACGAATATCTAGTTTCATATTTGGATATTCATTTAAAAGATTCACCACTTTCATTAACTGTGGTTCTGATGTCTTTTTGATTGTTGCTTTACCCAAATCAAAAAAGTTCATTGGCAGATTTAATAGTTTTGCCAAATCTGCTCCCACTTTTATTGATCCTAATTTTACTGGACTTATTGCAACTTTTTTGATTTCTATTTTTTTCGCAGCAAGAGGAACAAACACTTTGTTTAATGCAATCATTAATGTTGTTTCTGCGTCTTTTTGGATATTTACAGAAACTTCTTTTGCGTTGTAATCTGTTTTGGCTGTTCTAATAGTATATTTTCTGCCGCATTTTACAGCAGGAAAAATGTAATTTCCTTTTTCATCTGTAACGATTGTTCCAACTGGATCAAACTTATCGTTAAATAAAGTAAGAGATGTATTGGCCAGCAGTTCATTAGATTCAGCATCTGTAACTGTTCCTGTTAAGTTTTGCTCACAGATTAATCTTCTAGTTTCTGTAAATCGATAAATATCATCTAACCCTTGACCGCTGTCTCTATTGGAAGAGAAAAATCCGTTTCTAATTTTACTGTCAATGCTAAAAGCGAAATCATCTTGTTTACTGTTTACAGGTTCCCCAACATTTAAAACTTCATCAAAAGTTCCGTTTGCTTTTATTCTAACAGCAAAAATATCAAGTCCGCCTAAACCCGGGCGTCCGTCAGATGCAAAATACAATTCGTTGTCTCCAGAAATAAAAGGAAAGGTTTCTCTTCCTTCGGTATTAATTGAAGGTCCTAAATTTTCTGGTGTCCCAAATGTACCGTCTTCATTAATAGTTACTTTATAAATATCCGACTGGCCAAACGTTCCTGGCATATCAGACGCGAAATACAGTACTTTTTCGTCTACACTTAACGCTGGATGTGCAGTACTGTATTGGTCGCTGTTAAACGGAAGTTCTTTTATGTTTTTCCATTCTTCGTCAATCCATTCTGCTTTGTACAATTTTAAAAGCGTTACATTTTTATCGTTGCTTCTTCTCTTGCCATCAGTAAAGTTATTTCGGGTAAAATACATTGTACGACCATCTTTTGTGAAAATCGGACTTGACTCATTGAATTTGTCTTTTTTTCTTTTTATTAAAAGTTCAGGTTTTCCAACACTTCCGTCAGGCATTAAAACAGCCGAATATAATCTAGAGAAAGATCTATTTGTCCATTGAAAATTAGTCTTAACCACTCCGCCTGTATCGCGCGCCGAAGTAAAGATTATTTTGTTATTATAAGTAGTGCTTCCGTAATCTGAAAAATGAGAATTAACTCCCGCATCTCCAATTTCAAATCGACCTGAATTTTCTTTTATTTCCTCTAAATAATTTTTATCATTTCGAATTAAATCGGCTCTCTTTTCTAAAACAGCTTTTTCATTAAATTTCTGTAGAATTTCATCCGATTTACGATAGTTTCCAGCTGATTTTAAAGATTGGGCGTAACGGTATAAATATTCAGATTCTTGGTCTGGGTTTATCATAAATAATTGTTCATACCATTTTAAGGCACTTTTTAATTCTCCATTAAAATAATATGAGTTTGCCAGACGCTGAATTAAGCCTTCGTTATTAGTTTCTGTGGTTACTAAGTTTTCGTATACTTTTATTGCATCTGCGTAAGCATATTCACTGTACTTTTTATCTGCATATTTTACATTCATATTTGTGAATGGATGTTGTGCATTCACATTTAAGAAAAAGCCTGACAGCAAAAAGATCAAAATTAATTTGTTTACTTTCATAGGTATCATTAAAAGAATCTTGGAGATATCATTTTATTATAATTATTGAAGAATTCGAATCTTAGGAAAATCTCATGAGATCCAGAATTGTATTTTCTAAGTCTTGTAGTTTCATGATCGTAACCATAACCTACGTACATTCCTTTGGTAACTTGAAATCCAGCCATCGCACTAACTGAAGCACTCCAGCGGTATGCAAGCCCAAGAACGAATTTATCATTAAACATAAAATTCCCAGAAACATCTACCTGCAAAGGTGCTCCTTCTACCATTTTGGTCATTAAAGCTGGTTTGAATTTAATATACTCTAAACGATCCAGATTAAAGACATAACCAGCTATTAAATAATAATTGATTTTTTCTTTGAAAATAGCGGTGTCGTCAGAATTATAGCGATTTGTTTCTATAAAATTAGGAACAGATAATCCAATATATGCTCGATCTGAATGATAGTAAATTCCAGCTCCTACATTTGGACTAAATCTGTTTTTTAAGTTTTGAAATTGTGGATCATCCTGATCTTCCATACTTAATTTATTGACATCAAGATTAAAAAGATTTGCTGTTCCTTTTATCCCGAAAGACAAGTTCCAACTTTCTGAAGTTGGTATTGTATAAGACAAATCTGCTGATAAGGTGTTTTCTACAGTTGGTCCGATTTTATCATTTACTAAAGAAACTCCAAGCCCTAAATCGCTGTTACTTAAAGGTGTATTGACAGAAAATGTACTTGTTTCCGGCGCGCCATCTAAACCAACCCATTGCGTACGATACAATCCAAAAACGCTTAAAGCTCCTCTTGAACCTGCGTAAGCTGGATTGACTTCGATTGTATTATACATGTATTGAGTATACTGCGCATCTTGCTGCGCATTAGACACAATCGAAAAAAACATAAAAATTAAAATTAATTTTTTCATTTATTAAGTTTTAAAACGGCTCAGCTAGAACTAAGCCGTCATCTATTTTTATTTGTTAATGTATAAGTAACCTGATTCTTCGTGCGGGTTTTTAGCACTGTCTTTGTATTTCAAAATATAGAAATAGGTTCCTACTGGCAGACCGTCTGTTTGTTTAATCGTAGAACGTCCGTTAGAATATCCTAAAAAGACTCTGTCTGTATTATTATATTGATCTATACTGAAAACCAATACTCCCCAACGGTTGTAAATTTCAACAGTATTATCTGGATAACATTCTATGCCTCTAATAAAGAATCTTGCATTCTTTTCGTCTCCATTTGGAGAGAAAGCTTTAAATACTTTAATTGCACATCCATTTAAATCTAATACCGTAGGATTGTCTCCATTGTTGCTAGAATCATCTGATTTGTCTTCAACAACTACACCTCTACTACTTTTACCTTGTGCAATTGCCTGATTACTAACACTGCCCAGATTAATATCTTCTTGAGTTATTTTGTAAACTGCAGTGAAATTAGTTTCATTAGATTCGTTTACATTTAGATCAATTGGCTGGCCAGAAACTACTACTCCAGTTAATGGATCTGTTATTGTAATACCAATAAGCGGTACGTTTCCTGTATTGGTTACTGTAAACTTGTACGTGATTGTTTCGCCTGCATTAGCATAACCGCTCTTATCTTCATCATTAAATACTGCGGTTTTAATAACTGCTATTGCTGGAACTTCAACAAAAACATTCATTACTGCTGTTGAACAATTTAAAGGATCTGCTTTTTCGCAAACCTGATACGTCAATGGATAATTTCCTCCTGGTGTATTTGGTTTAACATTTACAGTTCCGTCAGCATTCCATTCAAAATAGGCATTCGTTGTTAAAGGTTTTACCACAACATCTGCAGGATTGATCGGTTGTCCGTTTATTAAATCATTATCTAAAACATTTACAAATTCTAGAGAACCATTAATTCCGTCTACACTAATATTATTATCATTACTTAAAGTAATTTCGTTTGATGCTGGAGAAGCAGGATCAAGCGTATTCAATACTGTAATTTTAATTGTTGCCTGACTACAATTTGATGTATTTGCAGCTTCACAGATTTGATAAGTCAATTCGTAAACTCCATTTGGTGTGTTTGCAGCAATGTTGATTGATCCGTCTGTATTTAGTGTTAGATTTGGATTTGCAACAACAGTTGATAAAATAACATCTGAAGGATTTGGATTTACTCCATTTACAAGATCATTTGCAAAAATATTAAGTGATGCATTCATTCCTTTTTTCACATCAATTGGTCCTGCCTCATCATTATTTGCTTTGATTGAGAATGTCGGACGAGCGTTACAACCAGAAGTTGCTGCTGGATAAGCTACAGAAATTGTTACGGTTGGGTTTAATGAAAATTCCAATTTTACTCCATTTCTCGTAAGCTCAAAACCATCTGCACCTTCTGTCCATTGTCCGTTATTTAAAATCCATCCCGGCCAATCTACTCCATTTCCACTACCGTCCACTATAGCGCCTGGCCAAATAATATTTCCGCTTAATGGTAAGTTTGTTTGAGTAGCTACAACATTATTTGCGCTGTCGATCCATTTAACTGTCAATAGATTCGCTGTTGTAAAATTATCTGGTGTAACTGTATAATTTACATAAGGAACATTGTTTGAACAGTAGCTGTTTGCAGATACTGTCATTTTTGGTTCTGTTACAGTTACTTTTACAACATTAGAACTACAATTTAAAGGATTTAATTTCTCACAAATAGTATATGGCAATTCATAATCTCCTGCTGGCGCACTAGCTGCAAGAATAACATTTCCATTTGCATCTATTGTTAAATATCCTTTTGGATCTGTTCCTGGAGTAAGATTTACATCTGCCGGTACTAGAGCATTTCCGTTTTTAGTATCGTTTGTAAAGACATTTATTAATGTTTGTGAAACATTAACTCCAACCGCTGATGGTACAAGATCTTCATTTGCTACAAGATCTCCTCCGGTAACTGTTACAACCGAAATTACTGAATCACAGTTTGTCGGATTTGTATTTTCGCAGATGCGGTATTCTATATTATAATCTCCTGCCAGAGTGTTTGGCGCCACATTAATTGTATGATCTGGATTTAATGTAAATCCTGACGGAAGTGTTCCAATAATTTCAAAACTAACTTCTCCTGAAGCTGTTCCTACAACTGCTGGATTTCCGTTTAGTTTATCATTAGCAGTTAATGAAATTGTTGTTCCTCCGATATTTCCATTAATTGAAGTTACTGGATCTGCAACTGCTTCAATTTTTGGTGCAGTTACTGTTACCGTCACTGTGTTTGATTTACAATTTGAAGGATTTAATTTCTCGCAGATTGTATATTCTAATTCATAATTTCCTGCTGGTGCATTAGCTCCTAAAGTCAATGTCCCGTCTGGATTCAATACTAAATATCCTTTTGGATCTGGTTTTGAAACAGTAAGATTTACATCTGAAGGATCTAATTTTTGTCCGTTTTTAGTATCATTATCTAAAACATTTACATTTACTGTTTGATTTGTATTTGACCCGACAACTGACGATACAGTATCTGGATTGGCTACAAGATCGCCTGATGTAACCGTTACAACTGAAATTGCTGAATCACAGTTTGTCGGATTTGTGTTTTCGCAGATACGGTATTCTACATTATAATCTCCTGCCGGAGTGTTTGGCGCCACAGTAATTGTATGATCTGGATTTAATGTAAATCCTGACGGAAGTGTTCCAATAATTTCAAAACTAACTTCTCCTGAAGCTGTTCCTACAACTGCTGGATTTCCGTTTAGTTTATCATTAGCAGTAAATGAA
>Ga0157373_10000077_pt1 | contig 84439 bp, 65 predicted proteins | sample C65metaG_FD_113460 | JGI IMG/M metagenome (GOLD analysis project Ga0157373, IMG submission 113460) | Corn rhizosphere microbial communities from Kellogg Biological Station, Michigan, USA - C6-5 metaG | ecosystem: Host-associated > Plants > Roots > Rhizosphere > Soil | place: USA: Michigan...
GATAAACCAACCCACCAATGATCATAGAGATCGGAAATCCTAAAAAGAACATACTGTTGATAAATCCAAGCTGTTCTGCAGTCAGGTTAAATTGCGCTCCGAGCTGGGGTAAAATACCCGCCCGAATAGAGAAGGTAAAAGCTGTGGTAATCACGGCAAAGCAACTCCCGTTGAATAAGGCACTCTTGTTAATGTTTTCGTTCATAATATAATGGTTATTTGGTTAGCAAAATCATCTTAAGGGATAGATTAAGTGTTTGGAAATATACAATTAATTTGTTTTTTTAAAAATAGTATATTTTTCATTAAGTGTTATTTATTAAACTTGATCTTTCTAAATATACGTTTCGCCATAATTCTGGATCCTTCTGCATTAGGATGTATTTTATCTGGCATAAGTTCAGGCTTGTCTATCAACAAAACATGCATATCTAAAACCTCCACTTTATTCTCATTGGCCACATTCATTATTTTTGGGATAATCTGTTTTACAATCACAGGATCCCATATTCCTGCTGTATCCGCTACAAAAGACACTACAGGTAACAGCAATATAATACGTGGATGGGAAGGCAAATCTTTAAAAGATTTAATCATAGCATGGTAATCCTGCTCATATTCATTTAATCTGGATCTGTTAATCAATTTGCTATCATTTCCACCAAGATCAATAACCACAATATCAGGATTACGCTTTAAAGCTTTCTGATACTCATTGGTTTTGTAATATGGTGAATCCCCGTTTCGCAGAAGCGTACAACCACTTACACCATAGTTTTCTACGGCATAACTGCTTCCCAGATATCTTTGAAGCTGAGCCGGAAAGGAGTTTTGCTCCCTGTTTTCCACCATTGCCCCATAAGTTATACTTGCTCCAATGCAGGCTACTTTAGTAACCGCATTAGAGTTAGTATAAAAGCAAAGTGCAAGTAATAGACTAAATAACATTTTCATCTTTTAAATTACTCACTAATGAAAGTATATGTTTTACCAGCAGTGGTATCGAAATCATAAAGAATGGTTTCGTTAATGGATGGCTTATTCAGGTTGGCCTTAGCAGATATAACTGGTGTAGCTATTTTATCAATCTGATAAAACTGATTTGGGTTATCTCCTTTTGCGGGTTTAAGAGAGTTTCCTTTTAGCACATTAGGAACACGTAAGCGACAATTACCACCAAGTTTTGATTTAATGGTAACCTTGCTCAATTTTCCATTTTTCCAGGTGATGTTCTCAATTTCAAAACCTCCGGGAGCTCTTAACCCACTAATACTTCCGTCCTTCCATTCATCAGGCATCGCCGGAAGCAGTTGGATAGAGCCATCGTGGGCCTGTAATAACATTTCAGTAATACCTGCCGTGCATCCAAAATTACCATCTATCTGGAAAGGAGGATGTGCATCAAACAAATTAGGGTACGTTCCCCCGCCACTGTTTTCACCACCTTTATTTAATCCTGTAGGCGTAAGCTGGTTTCTAATTAGTTTATAAGCATGATTACCATCCTGTAATCTGGCCCACAGGTTTACCTTCCATCCCATAGACCATCCTGTAGAAACATCTCCCCTCTGGATCAATGAGGTATGCGCAGCGTCAAACAATTCAGGAGTACGTAAAGGAGAAATCTGATTTGCAGGATACAAACCAAAAAGGTGAGAAACATGCCTGTGTTTGTCATTAGGATCATCCAGATCCTGCATCCATTCCTGCAGTTGGCCGTACTGCCCTACCTGCATTGGGGCAAGCCTATTACGCATGGCCTTAATTTTAGCTACAAGATCTTTATCCGTATTTAGTGCCTCGGCAGCTCTTATGGTGTTAGAGAACAGATCAAACACAAGCTGGTTATCCATAGTAGCACCAGCGGCTATAGATTTACCTTTATGAGCTCTTGGTGCATTTTCTGGCGACATAGAGGGCGATACCACCATCCATTTATGAACTGGTTCTTCTACAAGGAAATCCAAATAAAACTCTGCCGCACCTTTTAATGCCGGGTATACTGTGGCAAGGTATTTTTTGTCTCCGTTATATAAATACTTTTCCCAAACATGGCGACTTAACCACGCTCCGCCCATAGGCCACATTGCAGAATAAATACCATCAACCGGGCCGGTTATTCTCCAAAGATCCGTGTTATGGTGTGTTACCCAACCGCCGGAGCCATACATAACCTTTGCAGTTTCGCGCCCTGTATGAGAAAGGTCTTTTACCATTTCTATCAGCGGGTTATGCATTTCGGTCAGGTTAGTCCCTTCAGCTGGCCAGTAGTTCATTTCAGTATTAATGTTAATGGTATATTTACTTCCCCATGGCGGATCCATTTTATTGTTCCAAATTCCTTGCAGGTTGGCAGGTTGGCCACCTGGCTGAGAAGACGAGATCAATAAATAACGACCAAACTGATAATAAATAGCTGCCAATTGAGGGTCATTGCCATTTGCAAAGTCCTTTAACCTAACATCTGTAGGATTCTTAATAGAATCTGTTTTACCAAGATCAATTTTTACACGGTTAAAATATTTTTGATAAGCTGCAACATGATCCTTCAATAGCTGAGGATAGCTTTTCTTTAACGCAGCATTCAAATAGGTTTCAGAGCGTTTGTTTTCATCAGCACTGATGTCGTTATAGTTCACAAAATTGGTTGCAATAGAAACATATATGGTAACACTGTTCGCTCCTTTAACACTAACCTGATCATCTGATAAAGAAAGCTGTCCACCTTCATTTTTAACTTTTGCTATTGCATTAAATTTAACCTTACCTGGAACGTTCTCTCTGTCGCTGCTTATTCCCGACAAGTGTATTTCATTTGTATTAATAGCTTTAGCAGACCCTTTGTGCTCAGTTGCCATTGATGCGTTAAACGTTATGCTACCTGGCTTACTCGCGGTTAACCTGACTACTATTGCCTGATCTGGTATAGAAGAAAAAATGGTGCGGGTATAAGTAACTCCATTAACTACGTAAGTACTTTTAACTACGGCATCAGCAAGATTTAGCTCGCGGTAATAGTTCGAAAAGTTTTCATGCCCCGGAAAGTTCAGATTTAAATCGCCCACTGGCTGATACTTCATTCCGTTGTTCTTTTTAGACTGGATAGCCTTTTCAGCAAGCGCATTGGCTTCCACATATTTATCTTCAAAAAGTAGTTTTCTCACTTCTGGTAAAGCACCCAAAGCATCGGGGTTGTCATTGCGATTTGGGCTCCCACTCCATACTGTAGATTCGTTTAAACTGATCTTTTCGTGGGCAGTATTTCCATAGATCATGGCGGCTAGTCTTCCATTTCCTATTGGAAGAGCAGCTTCCCAAACAGATCCTGCCGGAGATTTATACCATAATTTCAAATCTTTCTCTTGCGAGAATGCAGATATGGTTATGCCCATAAGTAAAGCATAAGCCACAATAATTGTTTTTAGGTTGGTGAACATTGGTTGTTTAATATTTGGTTTGTGTGTAATCTTTTTTACTAATTAATGCATTAGCATTAAAAAAAAATTAATATATGATTAATTCCATTATGGTTTACATTATTGGTTTAGTTTTCATGTTCAAACACATAATTATTACAATCTATACCGTTCCTTATTCCTAAATCCCAATCACTTGGATTGCTTTTCATAGTATGAATCTTGTTTAACTACCTCAATCGCATTGGAGAACAATTTACTTTGACTAATGGTGATGTAGGAGAAAATATGGCAGCCATTTTTTATATCTTTATATCTGCAATGTAAATAAGCCTCAAAAGAATCTTACAGTCATGGTGTACAATATTTTAAACGGCGACTCCCTTGCTTATAGTTTTCCAGAAGCAAAAATTGAAGGGGATGTTATTGTTGTTAGAGAAGGTCTTATTGACGGAGAATTATCAGGAGACAACCTACATGACTTTTGGCAATCAAGAGCCAAATACATGAGAATAACTGAAACCGAATACAATAATTCTGTTGTAAAAGAATTTGAAAAAATAATAAATGCACCCGATCATTCAGAGTTTAATCTTTGGTTTGAGTATGACTTGTTTTGTCAAGTAAATATGTGGTTTGTTATTTCAATTATCAATAGTTTGTCAATAAAGAAAAAAGTTTTTGCTGTTTACACTTCTTATTTAGACAAAACCAGTAAACAATTTTGGAATGGCTTTGGATCAGCAAATTCAGATGAACTTAAAGTTTGTTATGCGAATAGACTTCCTTTAAGTGAAGCCGACATAAATTTAGGACAACAATTATGGAAAGCCTACAAAAACGGCAATCTTGAAGAGTTGACAAATCTTTCAAAACATCAATCTTTAGTTTTTCCGTATTTACAAGAAGTAGTGAAGGCGCATGTTGACCGCTTTCCAAAAGATGGCACAACAGGAAGACCTGAAAAAGTTATTGAAGACATCACGAAAAATATTTCTACTGATTTTCATAAAGTGTTCAAAGAATTTTGGAATAGAGAAAGCGTTTATGGTTTTGGTGACGTTCAATTAAAAAGTCTCTATGACAAAGTAATGCACTACCGCTAATATTTGTATGCCACAGACGTAGCCCCCTTAAAGGAACAAAAAACACCAATAATTACTTATTTATTAGGATTTAGTAGATATTTACAGATTATGACAGAACCCCTCGTTTTATATTCAGTAAGTGAGCGTATAGCAACTATTGCTATAAATCGTCCTGAGAAGCGTAATGCATTAAATCCCGATCTTGTTCAGCAGTTAACGGACTCGTTCATCAGCGCATCAGAGGATGATGGCGTAAAAGTGATTGTTTTAAAAGCTAACGGTGCTGTTTTTAGTGCAGGTGCTGATCTGGCTTATTTGCAGCAATTGCAGTTAAATACTTATGAAGAAAACCTTGCCGATTCTGAGAACCTAAAGCGACTGTTTACCACCATTTATTATTTACCTAAGGTTGTCATAGCTCAGGTAGAAGGGCATGCAATTGCCGGAGGCTGTGGACTTGCAACTGTTTGCGACATTACATTTTCTGTTCCTGAGGCCAATTTTGGCTACACTGAAGTAAAACTGGGATTTGTTCCGGCTATAGTATCCTGCTTTTTATTACGCAAAACAAGTGAAACTATTGCTAAAAAAATACTACTGACAGGAAGTCTTTTTTCTGCACAAGAGGCACTTGAGCATGGATTAATAACGTTTGTAACAAACAAAGAAGAGATTAGTCAAAAAGTGAAAGATTTTGCATTAAATTTGTGTAATGAAGCTTCAGCAAATTCGTTAATGGTAACTAAGCAGCTAATCGGGCAGACTACAAATCCTTTATTGGAGAAATGCTTGTCGCTAGCCGTTCAGATAAATGCCAGAGTAAGAGATACTGATGATTTCAAAAAAGGAATTGCCTCTTTCATTAACAAGGAAAAGATAAAGTGGTAATTACCTTTTGATTGTGACAAATGCTAATAGAACTATACTAATACATAAAAAAACTAAAAACCAGAAAATGTTTAAATCAATCAAAACCGGTGTTGTAGCTGTAATTTTAATCAGCACGGCCATTGTTGCTAAAGCTCAAAAAATTGTAGATCAGGGAACATTAACCTTTGGAATTGAGTATCAATTAACAGATGATCAAAAGAAGGTTATAGATCCTTCTGTTCTTCCTTCCGAAAGTAAAGTTCAGTTTAATGGCAATATATCTAAAATTGAAATGGATATGGGCCCTGCAATGATAAAGGTATTTTCTGATGGAGCTGCCAGAACTGCATTAGTACTTATAGATATTCCGGTTGCCCAAAAACAGTATGCGTCTAAAATGTCTAAAGAAGATTTAGACAAACAAACAGGAAACCTGGTATTCAGCGACTTTAAAGCAACAGGCGAAAAACAAACAATCGCAGGCTTTAATTCAGAAAAATACACTTATAAAGATAACAATGGTGCTAACTACGAAGTTTGGGTTACTACCGATTTAAAGGTTACACCGGGTGCTACCCCTCCAGGATTTGATCAGATAAAAGGTACCCCTGTAAAATACACCAACATCAGAGATGGTTTTAAAACAGTAGCAACATTAAAAAGTCTGAAAGAAGAAAAAGTAGGTCCTTTTAGCCTTACTATACCAAGTGGTTATGAAGAAAAAACAATGGCAGAATTAAAAGCTATGCAAGGTGGTGGCCAATAACATAGCGTAAAATGTTAAAAAGCTTCCTGTTTTTTGCACGCTTCTTTCTGTTTTGGCTGTTATTTTTTTTCGTTGACCGCCTTACATTTATCATTATAAATTCAAAAAAACTTGCCATGGTTCCTTTATCGGAAATCATGGCAAGTTTTTATCATGCCCTAAAGCTTGATCTGTCGATGACGGCGTACATACTCGTCATTCCTCTTTTCAGCTATATATATTGGCTCTTAAATGGCCGCAAGGTGGTAGAATTAAAATGGCTTACCATCTATAACAAAATCCTGATCATATTATTCAGCATTATATCTGTTGTAAATTTCAATATTTACCGGGAATGGGGTAGCAAAATAAACGCAAAAGCTGTTGGTTTTGCCATTTCAACGCCCAACGAAGCACTTGCATCAAGTGCATCCTCTCCTATCGGATTAACGTTATCTTTACTTGTTTTATTGATTGTTATAGGTTTTATTCTGCAACGATGGGTTGTACTTAGGAAACTTAGTTTTAAAGCTAGTCCGATCTGGTTACGGGGAATTGCCGTTATCATATTGGTTTTTTTAAATTTTCTCTTGATACGTGGCGGGTTAGGCGGGTCTCCAATTAATCAAAGCATGGCCTACTTTTCCAAAGAACAGGTTTTAAATCATGCTGCAGTAAATACAGAGTGGAACCTGTTGTCGAGCGCCCTTGCTGCCCGCATGACCAAGAATAACCCTTATAACTATTTAAGCAAGCAAGCAGCCGATGCAAATATTAAGGAACTTTATACTCCGGCAAAGGACACTACCATCAACATACTTACCACTAAACGACCAAATGTAGTTCTGGTAATCATTGAAAGCTTTACTGCAGATCTAACCAAAACACTGGGCAACGAGGATGGTATTACGCCTAACTTTGATACGCTAATACACAAAGGAGTGCTTTTTAGTAATATTTATTCCTCTGGTAGCAGAACTGACAAAGGATTGGTAGCCACTTTAGCTGGCTTCCCTACCCTTGCCGCTGGCAGCATAGTAAAATGGCCTGAAAAAATGCAGAAAATTCCCGGCATCTCTCAGCCATTTTTTAAAAACGGGTATCAAACCTCTTTTTTTTATGGTGGAGAATCCGAATTCGACAATTACAAGGCATTTATTTTAAGTCACAATTACCAAAAGTTGATTGACAAAAATAATTTTAAAGGTGGAAAAGTAACCAAATGGGGACAATTTGATGAGGCGGTTTTTGACAGGCAGATTGAGGATCTTAATAAAGAAAAGCAACCTTTCTTCTCTACCCTGCTTACCCTTACCAATCATGAACCTTATGCGCTTCCGGGCAATTACAAGTTTGGACAGGCTGATAACGTTGCAAAATTTAAAAGCACCGCACATTATACCGATTCCTGTATCAACGCTTATTTAAACAATGCAAAAAAAGAAAACTGGTATAAAAATACACTCTTTGTATTTATTGCAGACCATGGTCACCTTTTACCTAAAAATAGTCACGAAATTTATGTTCCTCAACGTTATCATGTACCCTTATTATTCTACGGAGATGTGATTAAAGACGAATGTAAGGGCAAAAAATTTGAAGATGTAGGAAGTCAGGCTGATGTGGCTGCCACAATACTTGGCCAGTTGGATATCAGTGCAAAGGAATTTGTGTGGAGCAAGAACCTCTTAAACCCTTATGCAAAACATTTTGCATTTTTTAGCTGGGATAATGGAATGGGCTTTATTGATAACCAGCAATGTGTTACTTTTGACAATGTGGGGAAGACCATATTATACAACAGCAATCCTAAAGATAAGGACCTAACTTTAAAAACCCTTAACACCGCCAAATCATACCTACAAAACGTTTATCAGCAATTTATAGAACTATAAAAATGAACTTCAAACACATTTTTTTTAAACTGGCTTTAGTCTTAGTTTTAGGACTTTTTGGAAAAGCCAATGCTCAGGATATCAAATGGGCAAAAGATGGCAATTCATACTATGAGGTGAGCCAGGGTGAAATTGTATCAATAAGCCTTCCTCTTAATGAAAGAAAAACCATTATGAGCCGAAACTTGCTTTATTCAAGCGGTAATGCAGGACTTGGTGAGATCAAAAGTTTTGAAATATCTGAAGACGGCACAAAAGTTTTACTTTACACCAATAGTAAAAAGGTTTGGCGCTATGAAACACGTGGAGATTACTTCGTTGCCGATCTGAAAACCAATCAACTTACTCAGGTGGGAAAAGATAAACCTGCCTCTTCGTTAATGTTTGCCAAGTTCTCTCCTGATGGGAATAAGGTTGCCTATGTAAGTAAGCACAACCTATATGTTGATGACTTAACGAGCAAAACGAGTAAAGCCTTAACTACTGATGGTACTGAAAGATTAATAAACGGAACTTTTGATTGGGTATATGAAGAAGAATTTGATTGCAGAGATGGATTCAGATGGAGCCCTGATGGTCAATCTATCGCCTATTGGCAAATTGATGCTACCAAAATCAAAAACTTTTTGATGATAGACAATACAGATTCTATTTATTCTTTTACTATCCCTGTAGAATATCCTAAAGTTGGAGAAAACCCATCGTCATGCAAAGTCGGTATCGTTAATATCGTCTCAGCAAAAACCAACTGGTTAGAAGTACCCGGCGATCAGATCCAAAATTATATTCCTAGAATGGACTGGATCCCTTCTAGCAATGAAGTGATTTTACAACAATTAAACAGAGAACAAAATGTAAGTAAACTATTTGTTGCTGATGCAAGCTCTGGTCAGGTAAAAAATATTTATACCGAAACGGATAAAGCATGGATTGATGTAGCGAAGGGATGGGACTGGATAAATGACGGAAAAGAGTTTATTTGGATGAGTGAAAGTGATGGCTGGCGTCACCTTTACCGCATCAGTAAAGATGGTAAAAAGCATACGCTGATTACACAAGGTAATTACGATGTTATCGAGAAATCATTAATAGATGAGAAAAACGGTCAGATCTATTTTATTGCCTCTCCAACAAATGCTACCCAGAAATATTTGTTTAAGACTAAGCTTAGCGGTGGAAAAGCAGAAATGGTTACCCCTTCTATACTAAAAGGTACCCACTCTTACGAGATATCTCCAAATGGAGTATTTGCGCGCCATACTTACCAAAGTGCTTCAGTACCTCCAATTACGGAATGGATGAAACTTACCACCTTAAATCCATTGACCATGGAAGGTAGTGTTACCAATCAGCTTGAACGAATGAGACCGCCAAAGAACAAAGTGGAATTCTTTAAAGTAACTACTGAAGATGGAATTGAATTGGATGGCTGGATGAAGAAACCGGATAATTTTGACCAGACAAAAAAGTACCCGGTTGTATTTTATGTTTACGGTGAGCCTGCTTCGCAAACTGTAACCGATACTTATGGTGCAGGTCGCAACTGGCTTTATGCTGGTGACATGCCTAAAGATGGCTACATCTATATTTCTGTTGAAAACAGAGGCGCCCCTGCTCCCAAAGGCAGAGAATGGCGTAAAAGTGTTTTCCAAAAAATAGGTACCTTAAATATTCGCGACCAGGCTATGGCTGCAAAAAAAATAATGGAATGGCCGTTTGTAGATAAAAACAGGGTAGCTGTTTGGGGATGGAGCGGTGGCGGCTCATCAACCTTAAACTTAATGTTCCAGTATCCGGAAATATACAAAACCGGCATCGCTATTGCAGCAGTAGGAAATCAGTTAACTTATGATAATGTGTATCAGGAAAGATATATGGGATCTCCATTAAAAACTAAAGAGGCCTATGTTAAAGGCTCTCCTATCACTTACGCTAAAAACCTACAAGGCAAGCTTTTATACATACATGGAACCGGTGACGACAATGTGCATTACCAAAATGCAGAGATGCTGATTAATGAACTAATCAAGAATAGAAAAGTATTTCAACTGATGTCGTACCCTAACAGGACCCATAGCATTAACGAAGGCGAAGGCACATCTGAGCACCTTGCGCTTACTTACACCGAATTCTTACAAAGGAATTGCCCTCCGGGAGGCAAATAATGTAAAGAAGTGGCTGTATCATTAATACGATCGCAAAACAAATAGCATGATTTAGATTAATGATACAGTCTCTTTTTTAAAACCTTTTTGACCTGTATATCGTTTATATAATTGGGACATTTACAAGACAAAAACACCCAAAAAATACTGCATATTTGCCCAAAATCATGTAAAAAAGAAGATAGCATACATTTTTTTGTGCTTCCGAATGTTAGTTTTGCATAATTATGGCTCATAATTTGATAGTGTGTGATCGCTATCAGAAACCTGATAATAACACTCTAAATCGAACAATAGATATTAAGGCATATACATGGAGAAAAAAGCTGAGAGCCAGGAAACCTTAAATGATGAAGTAAAAACTCCTAGTAAGTTATCCAGGACGTTTATAACGCTTTATGACGTTTTTCAGTTTATTGGACGCTTCTTTAAAGAAGGCTTCTTGCCTCCTTACGAGGGAAAAGAACTAATGAAACAGTGTTATGACATTGGCTATCGTTCTTTAGCGTTGATCTCTTTAACCGGATTTATTACAGGTATCGTATTTACAAAGCAATCCAGACCGTCGCTTGCTGAATTTGGCGCCACTTCATGGCTTCCATCATTAGTAGGTATTGCACTGCTACGAACATTAGCGCCATTACTAACTTCGCTTATAGCAGCAGGAAAAGTAGGATCTAGTATTGGCGCCGAGCTGGGCTCAATGAGGGTTACAGAACAAATAGATGCTATGGAAGTATCGGCAACCAATCCATTCAAATTTCTGGTAACAACAAGGGTGCTTGCATCAACAATTACGATTCCTATTCTTACCTTTTATACCGCTATGGTTGGAATGCTGGGCGCATTACTAAATGTTTCTCTAAGTGAAGGCACAAGCGCAAAGGCATTCTTTCAATCGTCTCTTGAATCGATTACCTTTTTAGACATTACCGCGTCTACTATTAAAGCCGTGATATTTGGTTTTACAATTGGAATGGTGGGTTGCTACCAGGGATATAATTCATCAAAAGGAACTGAAGGTGTAGGTAAAGCGGCGAATTCGGCAGTGGTTATTGGTATGTTCCTTATATTTATCGAGGAAGTAGTTTCCGTACAGTTTTTTGGTTTATTCAGGACTTAATTTTTAAACTATGAAAGAAAAGAAGCCCTTGTCTGAACAAGAAAAAGTAATAGAAATTAATGGCCTGTATAAGTCTTTCGGCAATTACCATGTATTAAGGGGAGTAGATTTAGAACTTTATAAGCGCGAAAACCTGGTTGTGCTTGGAAAGTCAGGTACGGGTAAATCTGTATTGATAAAAATTGTGGTCGGCCTATTAGCCCCAGACCATGGGGATGTTAGGGTACTTAACCAGCATGTTGATCAGATCACTTATAAAGAACTGCTTGCTTTAAGATTAAAAGTAGGATTTTCATTCCAAAACAGTGCATTGTATGATAGTATGACTGTTAGAGAAAACCTGGTTTTCCCTTTAATCAGAAATCAGAAAAAGTTAACAAAGGGAGAAATAACCAGTGCGGTTGAAGAGATGCTGGATGCAGTTGGACTACTCCATACCATTAACCAGATGCCTTCGGAATTATCAGGCGGCCAAAGAAAAAGGATAGGTATTGCCAGAACATTGATCTTACGGCCTGAAATTATGCTTTATGATGAACCTACAGCCGGACTTGATCCGATAACCTGTTTGGAAATCAATAGCCTGATTAATGAAGTACAGGAGCGCTTTCATACCAGTTCGATCATCATTACCCATGATTTAACCTGTGCAAAAGCAGTTGGTAATAGAGTAGCCATGTTACTGGATGGCAAATTTGAGCGTCAGGGTACTTTCGAAGACGTGTTTAATACAAATGATGAACGGGTAAAACCATTTTACGATTACAATTTTATTCAATAGAAATTATGCAGGCAACAGACACACGCCGTAAGATTATAGTTGGAGCGTTTATTCTCCTGGGCATAGCGATATTTATTTTAGGGGTTTTCACATTGGGAAGTCAGAAAAAAGCATTCGTAAAGAGCTTTACAGTTGATGTTGTTTTCAACGATATTCAAGGACTTAAAACCGGTAATAATGTATGGTTTTCCGGTGTAAAAATAGGCACAATAAAAAAGATCCAATTTTATGGTACTTCACAGGTACAGGTTTTCCTTAATATTGAAGAAGAAGCACACAAATACATTCATAAGGATGCATCTGCCAGCATTAGTTCTGATGGACTAATTGGGAATAAAATCATCGTAATTACAGGTGGAACGCCAAAGTTCCCATTTGTAGAGGATGGAGACAGGCTAAGAGTAAATACCACTTTATCGACAGACGACATCATGAAAACATTCCAGGTGAACAACAAAAACCTGGTAGAGGTAACTTCTGATTTTAAGATTCTTGCCAAAAGCCTTGTTGAAGGAAAAGGCACAGCAGGCGCACTACTTACCGACGAACAGATAGCTACTGATTTTAAAGCGATTGTGGTAAACTTGAAGAACACCACAGCATCGGCAAACAAGATGGCAGCAGAATTGGATAAATTCTCAAAAACATTAAATACAAAAGGTGGTTTGGCCGACAAACTGCTTACTGATACTGCTGTTTTTGCCAAACTTCAGGCCTCTGTAAACGAATTACAGAAAACGGCAAGTTCAGCAGCCACACTTACAGAAAACCTGAATAAAGCATCTGGAAAATTAACACAGACAGACAATGCAGTTGGTGTATTGCTAAATGATCAAAAGACTGCAGAGCAGGTAAAATCAATTATGCTAAACATGGAAACCAGCAGCAAAAAGCTAGATGAAAATCTGGAAGCATTACAACATAATTTTCTTTTAAGAGGCTTCTTTAAAAAGAAAGCCAAAGCGGAAGCCGCGGCAGCAGAAACTAAAAAAGAATAATACCAGCCATTGAGGCTATCTAAAGTATATTTTAAAAGTAGTTCCCTTATTTACAACACTACTTACTGTTACTTTACCTCCCATGGCATCAATCTGATTCTTTGTAATAAAAAGCCCTACTCCTTTTGAGTCGGGCTTTTTATTAAAGGTCTTATACAATCCATAAAGTTCTTCGCCATATTTCTCCAAGTCTATTCCTATCCCGTTATCAGAAATCTGTAAAACAGTTTGGGAGTCCTCAATAAAGGAATCCAATTCAACAACCGGATTTCTGTCAGGATGGCTATATCTGATCGAATTAAAAATAAAATTTAATAAAATACTTTCCAGATAGGCAGGATTATAATTCACAATAACATCCTTAGGAACATTATTTTTAATAATGGCATTTTTTAAAACGATTTGATCATTCAATATATCAATGGTTTTATTAATGTAATTACTCAAACTTAGCCGCTCTTTTATCACATCTATACTGGTTTGGATGCTAACTACTTTATTCAAATTCAGCATGGTTTCATTTAACAGGCCTGATACAGTTTTAAGTACTTCAATCAGCTCAATCCTTTCCTCTTCAGAACTGGTCTGCCCTATTAAATTGGTAATAGCCTGAATATTAGAAGTATGCGATCTTAAGTTATGAGAAACGATATACGAAAAATTCAGGAGCCTTTTATTTTGCTCTGTAACCAGGTTAAATGAATGATTTAAGGCATCCTGGGCATGTTTATTCTCTCCCACATCAATCATTATACCCCTTAATAAAACTGGGTTATTATTCTCAGAGATTACGTTTACAATATCTCTTAGCCACACTATTGTCCCGTCCTTAGCAATCATCCTGTATTCAAAGTCATGCTGAATATTTTTTCTGGTAGAAACAGTACAATATTCAATAGCCCAGTCTTTATCATCAGGGTAAATGTGATCGGCCCAGAAAGTTGGAGACGACAACCATTCCTCAACAGAATAGCCTAAAATATCTTCAACCTTTTTGCTAATAAATGTAAATTCAAAAGTATTGGGGTCTGCTTCCCATACAATCCCATCAATGGTATTTATTAAAGATTCGATTCTCAATTGAGAATCCAGAACGATCTTTTCAGCAGCCTTCCGATCAGTAACATCCTCAATAATTACAATGTGGTTGGTTGGTTCACCATTATCATTCCACAAAGGTGTTTCCACAATATTACACCACTTTGTGTACCCCTCTTTGTGCAGATATTTTTTTTGAACTCTATATTCTTTAACACTTCCATTATTAAAATACTTAACATCGGCCCTCACTCCATTTGGGTGATTTGGGAGGGTTATGTTTTGAAAGCTCAAATTCAGCAATTCAGATTCTTTATACCCCAGTATATCACATAATTTCTTGTTCACCTGTAAAAACCTACCATCAGTTGGGGTTACTAAAGCTATACCAATAGCTGCCTGATCAAATATTGTTTTAAATTTTGTTTCTGTATTTATCAGTTTCAATTGCTGACTATCTACCAGGTTCTGTAGCTCAGTAGTTTTTTTAACTACCTGAACAACCAGCAAACTGGATAAAATGGCCAAACCAATACCAAAAAGCAAAGGATATATCAATTGAAAAGGGATTATCCTTTCGTGAGCGTTAATAACATAAAGCTTCCAATTGGTGCCAGCAAAAGATGTAGATTGATGATCTTGACCAAGAAAGTCCCTATCGCCTTTTAAAAAAAACTCCTCTTTTCCGGTAGCTATATCAACATTTGAAAATTGAAAGTAAAAATTATTGTTTTTATTATTATAAACACCAATACTATTAAAGAACGCATCTTGCTTAATCACTACAGCAGAAAAGCCCCAGAACCTATTTTCGCGGTATATCGGTAATCGGCCAACAATCCCCATTCCTCCTTGCTGTAATTCGTAAGGGCCGGCATAATACATCATTTTTGAGGCTATCGATTTGGTAGCCATTAACCTTGATTCTTCAGATTTTTTAAAAAGATCCAGATTCAATGCCAATTCATTGCCTTTCTTTGGATAGAGATACTTTATGATACCGTTAGGTAATAATTCTAACGCCTTATAATCAGAGTTGGATGCTATTAATCTATCCGCAACAGCATCAAAATTCTTTGGAATGCCCTTATCATTTAAGGTCATAGCAAGTGTTAAAGTAGCAGTATAGCCATTGTTCAATACCAATTGAACATTCTGCTTTACTACATTAAGTGCATTGGCCATCTCCAGGCGCCTACCCTCTTTAATTATCTGATATCTCTGAATTACCAATAAGCCTATCAGCAATAGCAAAAAAAAGAACACACACAAGCCAATCACTTTGGGCTTGCCTGACAGCCACCCAATACACGCTGTAAATTTTTCTTTGAGACGCATCGCTTGTTCTTAAACAAATATAACTTTTTACTAACAAACTATTATCCAAGTTTATTTACTTTAGTAGCTATAAAAGCATATATGATTTTTTTAGAAAACGAACATATAAAAGCATCTTTAACAACTAAAGGTGCAGAACTACAAAAGCTAACGAGCAAAGAAACAGGCAGGAACTACTTATGGGATGGTAATCCGGATTATTGGGGTAAGTTTAGTCCTATACTTTTTCCAATAGTAGGCGCCATTAAAAATAACACTTACCTATTTGAGGGTAAAGAATATACACTACCACGACATGGTTTTGCAAGAGACAATCAATTTGAAGCTGAACAGATCAGTAACACAGAAGTTGTATTTACGCTTATCCAAAACGAAGAAACTCTAAAGGTTTATCCCTTCGATTTTAAACTAAAGCTGCACTATAAAATTACTGATGCAAGTTTATCCTGCACTTATATTGTTTTAAATCCAGGGAATAAAGAACTTCTTTTTTCAGTTGGCGGACATCCGGCCTTTGCCATACCAACCAATGAGCATATAAGCTACGATGATTATTTTTTAGAATTCAATAAGGACGAAAATCTTGTTTATTACAAAATCAATAGTGATCTGATTGATGAAGAAACCGAAATAATACATCTGCAGGATCACTCCTTACCCCTTACTCATCAGCTTTTTTATAAGGATGCGCTGGTATTTAAAACACTTAAAAGTGACTGTATATCAATTAAGAACCATAAAGACTCACATGGTTTACATTTTACCTTTAAGGATTTTCCGTTTTTTGGGATCTGGGCGGCTAAAGATGCAGATTTTGTGTGCCTGGAGCCGTGGTGTGGTATTGCCGATGGAATAAACCACAATCAGAACCTTAAAGATAAAGAAGGAATTATAGCACTGCCTCCAAAAGGGAACTGGGAACGCAGCTGGTCTATTGTGTGTTTTTAATCCTGTAAGGGCAATTCAACTATAAATGTAGAGCCTTTATCATGGCCATCACTTTCGGCCCAGATGCTGCCTCCGTGCGCCTCAACCAATACTCTTACTATAGAAAGGCCTAAACCAGTTGAGTTTTCGCCACCCGTAGGTTGTGCACTTAACCTGGTAAAACGTTGATACAACCTATTTTTATCATCATCTGTAAGCCCCTGTCCCTCATCCTTTACCTCTATACGAACCTTATCTGGTAATTTCTTAACACGCACTTCTATATTTGTATTTGCCGGGGAATACTTGATTGCATTATTAATCAGATTATCCAGTATTTCCGACAATTTACCCTCATCGCCTAACAATATTACATCGTCCTGAGCGATAAAATTTAAGGTCTGATCCTTTCTTTCTGCAAGCGGGAGATTCATAGAAACCACATTGCTAACCAGAGAAGATAAATTCAGTTTAATCAGTAGCAACTGCACTTTACCTGCCTCTGCAGTACCGGAAAGCAGCAATTCATCAATAATACGAACCATATTTAAGCTGGCAGTTTTTATCTGTTCGCACATCTTGTCTACCATTTCCGGATCACCCTTTTTTAGTTTTATTAGATCTGCCCGCACAGGTATAGTAGTTAGCGGGTTTTTCAAATCATGTGCGGTAGTATTTAAGATTTGATTATGTTGTATTGCTGCAAGCCTTGATGCAAGCTTAACCTCAATCTGATCCATAACAAGATCCCTTAAATCACTTAAAATTGATTCTTCTTCAGGGCCAAATTTTCTTGGTTCACTATCAATAATGCAAAAAGCACCAAGGTTATAATTATCTGTCGTTTTTAGTGGAAGTGCTGCATAAAACCTCACGTCAAGGTTGCCCAGAGTCATCGAAGTATCTTCTATTGTGTATAAACCTTCAGAAAGCACTGCATTTGCACAAAGACCAACTTCGCGGCTTACCTCCTTAATATCTATACCATATTTTGATTTGAACCAGATTCTATCTTTATCAACAATACTAATAATAGCTACCGGCACATTAAATAGTTTTGCAGCTAATCTTGTTAGCTTATCAAAAGAACCATCAGGTGGAGTATCCAGAATTTCATAGCGGTGTAAGGCTTTTATTCGCTCTTCCTCAATTGAGAATTTACTTTGACTTAATTCTATGGCCATTTGAGACTAAATTGGAATTCATAAATTGGCTGTCAGTGCAATATAATACAATTCCAGATTAAACTGAAAGTTTATATTATTTAATTACAACGGTTTTTTTACTGGTCGAGTATGCATTAAAGACTCCCAGGGCTTTGTTATTAAAATTAGAAGGCGGATTAGCTGGTGCTACCGGCGGGCCACCTGCACCAGAATTTTGCCCTAAGCTATAAAAGTACTTGTAAACATTTCTATCAATGCATTGAAATTCAACCTCAATGGTATCTCCGCGAACCAGATCATTCAGGTCATAAAATATCACATTTGCGGCTTTATTACCATCATCAAATCGATCCTCACTTACTGCATCCTCCTCTATCTTACCTTTTACAGTTAAAATATATCGGTATTGATTTTGAATATCTTTTGGGTCATTATAATTAGCTGCCACATAAGTATTCTTTTCCCCAAAAAAACTAAAATCCTTAAAAGTCAATGAATCAAGTGGAACTTTAACTGGCATGGTAGAGCTGGCTGTATAAATTTTACCTTCGTAAGTAACATCTAATGTGTACTTCTTACCCGACTGCCCTCTAAATTTAGGACTTTGATACACACCTTTAGATACCTCAACATATTCCATAGTAGTTCCTTCTTCATTTCTCACGATCACTTTTGCACCTGAAACCGAATTAAATCTGTTGGGATCAGTAAAATCATATGTTTTAGAAACCATTATCAAATGGTTCTCAACTTTATCGCTAAGCCCTCCGTATATCACCAGTTGTGGCGCTGCATTGTCTAGCTTCAGATTGATCACTTTTTCGCATCCAGCCAGCACAAATAAAACACCTAAAACCCCAAGTATATCTCTCTTTTTCATCTCATTAAAATTTGAAATTCCAGGTTACCGACGGAATTATGCCAAACAAAGTTGTACGTACTACCTGCGTTGTGGAAACATCATCAGGATTATCCTTAAAATCAATTGAAAATGCATTGTGGCGATTGTATACATTATAAATACCAAATGACCAGCTCGACTGAAGCTTCCTCCCGGGTTTTCCTTCAAGTGTAGCAGAAAGATCTAAACGATGATACGCGGGCGTACGGTAGCCATTTTTTTCTGTGTAATAAAATGCTGTACGGCCATTTATTTGATATTTACCACTTGGATAAGTAACTGCATTGCCTGTATTGTAAACAAAAACCGAAGAAAAGGTCCACCTGGATCCGGCCTTATAAATCCCAACAAGTGATAAATCGTGCGTCCTGTCTTGTTTCGCATAAAACCATTTCCCATCATTTATTGCATCAAATTGGCGTTGTGTTCTGGACCAGGTATAACCAATCCATCCATTAAACTTGCCAAATCTTTTCTTTAAAAAAAGTTCAATACCATAAGCCCTGCCATCACCAAAAAGTAAGTCAGCCTCAACATTTCCATTCCCTCTAAGATCAGTTCCACTTCTATATTCTATCTGATTTTGCATCCATTTATAGTACAACTCCGCTGAAAACTCATAATTATTGTCGCTAAAGTTTCTGAAATAACCTGCAGCAATCTGATCCGCAATTTCTGGTTTAACATTGTTGCTGTTCATGATATAAAGATCAGTTGGAGATGTTGATGTTGAATTAGACATCAGATGGATATTTTGAATATTCCTGGTATATGCGGTTTTTAAAGAGCTTGAGGGTGTTAACTGATAGCTAGCAGAAATTCTTGGTTCCAGATTAAAATAATTTTCTACCACCTCGCCCGCTTTATATGATGTTGTACTGGTGGTATTTCCATCTGCATCATATGTTTTAAAGTTACCTGCCCCTAATAAAGAGAACCCGCTTAACCTAAGTCCGTAAGCCAGGTTCATCTTTTCGTTAACAGCCCATTCATCCGATAAGTAGGCAGCAAGCTCCAGTCCTTTGCGGTTTTCGTAGGTGGTTGCATTTACACTCGACGACTCGCTTGCAGTAAGTTTGCCCGGTGCAATGGTATGATGAATGGCATTTACACCAAACTTTAAACTGTGACTACTACTTAAACTGTATTCAAAGTCTTGTTTTAAATTAAAATCTTTAATAGAAGAGTTCACTTGAAAATCATTGTCTTCCATAAAATTCTGAATTACATAGTTATAGTTGCTATAAATCAGGGAAGTATTTGAAAACAATCTGTCGCTATACAGGTGGTTCCAGCGCAGGGTAAACGTAGCATTACCCCAATTAAAACCAAAAGCCTCTGATATTCCAAGTTTATCGCGTCCAAAATAACCCGACAAGTACAAGGTGTTCTTCTCATTTAACTGGTAATTTGCTTTGGCATTTACATCATAAAAATAAAGCGTATTGCCGTTTATCGAACTATCTGGCGACAAGGCTAAAAAAGCATCGAGGTAGGTTCTGCGGGCACTAATCATAAATGAACCTTTATCCTTAACAATTGGTCCTTCTACCTTTAACCTAGATGAGATCAAACCTATACCACCCTCTGCCGTATAATCCTTACGATTTCCATCATTCATCTTAATATCCAGTACAGAAGCCAATCTGCCGCCATATTGTGCAGGCATTCCTCCCTTATAAACACTTACATCTTTAATCGCATCAGAATTGAAAGTCGAAAAGAATCCAAGCAAGTGCGAAGCATTATATACCGGGGCTTCATCCAGTAATATTAAATTCTGATCGGTAGATCCACCCCTAACATAGAATCCACTATTGCCCTCTCCTGCCGATTTAATTCCGGGCAGCAATTGCAACGTTTTAAGCACATCACGTTCTCCAAGCAAAACAGGCACATTGTTAATTTCTCTGATATTGATTCTCTGAAGGCCCATTTGCGGACTGCTCACATTATCATTTTTCTTTTCGGCGGAAATAACCACCTCGTTTAACTGATTATCTTCTGAAAGAACAAAGTTCTGCCTGACGTTCCGTGAAATTGTAATTGATTGTTTAACCGTTTTATAACCAATAAAACTTATTGAAAGCTCATAAATCCCTTCTGTTGCACTCAAAGAATAAAATCCATATGCATTAGTTCCAGCACCAATGGTTGTTGAACCGGTAAGCTTAACACTGGCACCTATTAATGTTTCACCGGTTCCGGAATCGGTAACTATACCGCTAATCGTAAATTTATTTTGAGAAAAAGCAAATTGACAACAACATATAAATAATAAAAGTAGTGGTACAAATCTCTTTGTTATTGGCATATAAATACTTAGTCTTTCGTAAAAATAGAAAAGATAATCTATTCCATCACTACTATTGCACTAATTACCTTGGCCTGCAGTCCATAATATCGCATTATTTACCATTCTCTTCCAATTATTGTTTAGAAGCAAGTCTGGCGAGTGCCCCATAAAAATATAAACATTCCTTGCCTTAACTTTTGTGTTTACCCATACCACGGGGTGGTCGCCCATTTTTATTTTGGAATCTGGCTGATAACTGGCTTCATCTACATTGGCCAATACATGTACATTTGACCTTGGGCTTTTATTATAAGTATACCATTCTTCTTTATCCACTTTAAATAATGGGGTTACTCCTTTCATCACAGGATGTGTTTTTTCCTCTATCCTCACATTGGCCGAAGCAAAGTCTGCGATATAGTTCTGGAACCTTATGGTTCCCATGAAATCGGAAAACCAGTTCCACATTGGATACCCATCGAACTCACCGAGTAAAGTGGCATGATGAAATCCCAACCATCCACCTTTCCCATTATTGATGTAATCTTCAAAGGCCTTAACGGCTTTGGGTTTCCAGGCATAAGGAGGGTAATCCAGTTGAATAACCAGCTTATATTTTTTTAAAAAAGCATCATCAATTTTATCAGTATTGTCAACATAATCAATTACAAAATGATTCTTTTTTGAAAATTCATCTAGCCATGGGCGTACTGCTTTAGTAAAAGCAATATGATGCCCTCCATTTTCGGCCAACGCCAAAACCCTAAACAGCGGCTGTTCAATTTCAGGCTCTTTTACGGCTTCTATTGCGGTTAATGCCTGTAAAAACCATGCTGCATGAGGTATCCATTGTTCTGTCCAGCGCCATTCATTTCCGCCGGCTTCTGTTTTAAAATCTATACCACTGCCATCAGCATTTCCATCTTTTCCGGTGATACCATTAGAAATCCCTCCTTTTTGAGATCCGTGCCCAAACAAGGCAGCCATATAGGGTACATTTTTTTCGCCAAAGCCATACATAAAACACATTGAATAAGGGTTGCTGCCCAAAATCCATGAAAGTTGCTGCTCAGCATAAAGTTCAATATCCTTTCTTACTCCCCAGCCACTTTTTTCGGGGTAAATGAGTCGGCCACCTAGCAATGACGCAGTGGCTAAAGAACCCAGTCTTGCATTTTCTCCCTGCCACCACCAGCCTGTTTCATTTTCATGAGGTATAAAAAACCCTTCCCGCACTTTGCCGTTAAGTTTAAAATACTGACGTGCATATCCAAACGGATTATTAACAGATTTGGCAATCTTTAAATTGCCATCAATAGCTTTCTTAATTACAGCGAGGGTTTGTGTTCTGTACCCCTCTTCTTTTTCCATATCAAGATAACGGACCAAAGCAACTACCGGCAATCCCGCATCGGCAGCATGCCAAAATGGTCTATCTTTATCATCTGCGATAAAATATCCCTTATCGGTTATTCTGGAACTTAAATTTGAAGCTCTTTTACGCGCCTCGTCTCTGTAATAGGAACTATCTGTAGCTACCCACAATTCCGTAGCGGCCATTAATGCGCAATAATCATCGATGATGTTCTCTTTCCCATCATCAGCATATTTCAAATTATTTACCGTCAAATGTGCATATGCAATTTCTGCAGCTTTCAGGTATTCTTTAGCTTGATAATCACCATTCTTGCTCCATCTAGAAATGCGGGCTAACGAAGCAATTGCCATGCCCCCTCCTTCTCTAAATGCGCATTGATAATCTGCCGTAGTAACACTGTTTGCCTCCAGTCCTACAATTCTTCGGGCACTTGCATCTGGCTTAAAGTAGCTAAATACAGTCATGTAAAAGTACCCCTCCTCAGATAAAGAACGCATCAAATAGTCGGCACCCCATAAGGCTTCTGTTTTCAGGTCCTCTTTGAGTTTCAGTCTATCCAGCAATGCCGGGATTTTCTCGGTAGCATTAATCATCGACCAGGTAACCAAAGGGATTTGCTGTGGCAACATAAAATTCGCGTATGCCAAATGAGAAAAATATTTACTGATATCTCCAGACGCATCACCCCAGCCTCCATGCACATCTACCCTCTTCTCACTGCCATAAAGCAACATCTTTTTATCGGCCTCTATTTCCTGAGGAGTATTGGCGCGTTGCTTTTTATAATAGTTAAGAATGCTGGGTAGGGTATTAACCGCAAGTGCCTGTGCGGCAATATCAAAACTGGCCGATGTATAATGCTTTCCTTTAAATAATACATCGATCTTATATTTTCCGGGTTTATTAAATGAGGAAAAATCCGCAGTATAAAATTGACGATTCGGAAACCATTCCTCAACAGATCCTGCAGCTTTAAGAGTAGCACTAAAACTTATCTTTTGATCAGAAGCATTAATTAATGAGAACTTTTTTAATTCTGAAAAGCCACTCTCTAAACCAACAATGGCTTGCTTTGGCCCTGATAAATCAAAGGCGACCTGATTAACATGAATTACGGGTTGGGCCTTTATGGCAAAAGCAGATGCAAAAAGCAATATTAAACTTGCGCAAACAAATTTCAAGCGTTTTATCATTTTTTAGAGAAGAGGTTTTAAATGCATCGGCAAAATTGCTTCATGGCATTCTCAAAAATAGCATAATTTTCTCCCTTTAATAGAGCGTGGCAGCTACCAACCAAGATAACAAACTAAAAAACAACACCTTAACAGACGGCTGTAGTATTATTGTAGGGGCAATGCTTTGCCACAATCTTCACTTGAACTGGTCTACGACTATATCTAAACACAATCCTGTTCTCAGCCTCCTATCTACTAAACAATTCTCCATTGATGTTGTTATGCTAGCATGGATCCTATCACATCAGCCTTAATTCACGCTTCAAGAACTGGCGATTTGCCACTATTACAAGAAATAATAGATCAAAAAACCGACCTTGAAGTTCGGGATGATAAGGGTTATACACCCTTGATTATCGCTTCTTATAATCATCAACTTGCTGCAGCCCAATTGCTATTACAGTCAGGAGCAGATGTTAATGGCAAAGATACAGGTGGTAATACAGCATTAATGGGTGTATGTTTTAAAGGCTATGCAGATATAGCCGAGCTTCTACTCAGTCATCCCCATATCAATCTCGATGCACTGAACGGGAATGGAGGAACGGCCCTGATGTTTGCCATTATGTTTGGGCGCAATGAACTAACTCAATTACTATTGAAACATGGTGCAGATATAACGATTACTGATAATCGTGGCATGGATGCGTTAGAAATTGCTTTACAACAAGGCAATGAACAAGGACTCCTGCTTTTAAAACAACATCTATCTATAAACAAATAAGAGTATGAAAAAGAAAAAACTGGATACCACTTCTGATCAGGGTGAGTTCATGACGACCAACCAAGGTCTTAAAATCAACGATGACACAAATTCTTTGAAAGCTGGAGCACGCGGACCATCATTACTTGAAGATTTTATCCTGAGGGAGAAAATTACACATTTTGATCATGAGCGAATTCCAGAAAGGATAGTACACGCTCGCGGTTCCGGAGCGCATGGCTATTTCCAGGTTTATAAATCTATGGCTGAATACACAAAGGCGGGCTTTCTACAGGATCCATCGGTTAAAACGCCCGTATTTGTACGGTTTTCTACCGTTGCAGGATTTAGAGGCTCTACTGATTTGGCAAGGGATATTCGTGGATTCTCCGTTAAGTTTTACACAGAGGAAGGTAACTATGATTTGGTTGGCAACAATGTCCCGGTGTTCTTTATCCAGGATGCAATAAAATTTCCTGATCTGATCCATTCGGTTAAACCTGAACCTGATAATGAAATACCTCAGGCGGCTAGCGCCCACGATTCTTTTTGGGATTTTATTTCGCTAACTCCTGAATCTATGCATACGATTATGTGGGCCATGTCAGACCGGGCAATCCCCAGGAGTCTGCGGATGATAGAGGGCTTTGGTGTGCATACTTTTCGTTTTATTAATGCCAAAGGAAAATCTTTTTTTGTAAAATTTCATTGGAAGCCCCTTCTGGGCGTACATTCAGTTGCCTGGGATGAGGCTTTAAAAATATCTGGTAAAGATCCTGATTTTCACCGCCGGGATTTACACGATGCCATTGAAAGCGGCGCTTTTCCCGAATGGGAATTTGGCGTTCAGATTATACCGCAGGAAGATGAGCATAAGTTTGGTTTTGATTTGCTGGATCCAACCAAACTAATTCCTGAAGAGCTGGTTCCTGTACAAAGGATTGGGAAAATGGTATTAGATCGCAATCCTGATAATTTCTTTGCCGAGGTTGAACAGGTTGCCTTCCACCCCGGTCACCTGGTTCCAGGCATAGATTTCACTAATGACCCTTTATTGCAGGGCCGTTTATTCTCATACACGGATACGCAATTATCCCGTTTAGGAAGTCCTAATTTCCACGAAATCCCAATTAACCGTTCTGTCAATACGGTACACAACAATCAGCGAGATGGACATATGCGTCAGCAAATTAACGTAGGCAAGAGCAGTTATCATCCAAATTCCATTGCCGATGGTAGCCCTGCACAGGCGAAAATAGCTGAGGGAGGATTTTCATCCTATGAAGAACGTATTGATGCACATAAAGTAAGAGCAAGGAGTAAAAGCTTTATGGATTTCTTTAGCCAGGCAACTTTGTTCTATAACAGTCAGTCGGAACCAGAGCAAAACCACATTGCCGATGCATTTAAATTTGAACTGGGCAAAGTTGAAAGCGTAGAAATCCGCCAGCGTATGGTGAATCTTTTAACGCAGGTAAGCATACCTCTTGCAAATGCGGTTGCAGAGAGTTTAGGTTTAAAAGCAGGGAAACCGATAGAACCGATTAACCATATTCTTGGAGCTGATGCCAATCCGGCAGATTATAAACCGATCAAAGTAAAATCAGAAGTTGAAAAATCTTCGGCCTTAAGTATGGCAAATGCTTCAAAAGACAGCATTAAGACCAGACAAATTGCTTTTCTGGCTGCTGATGGTGTTGATGCATCAGATTTTGGAAATATGAAAAAAGCACTTCTTGCTGCAGGCGCAGTTGTTAAAGTTGTTGCACCTAAAAATGGTACACTTAAAGACTCTGCTAGTAAGGAAATCAAAATTGACATGAGCTTCTTAACGGGAACTTCTGTGGTGTTTGATGCAATATATGTACCAGGCGGAGAAAAAAGCATTAAAGCCCTACTATCTGAACCGGATGCTATTCACTTTATAAATGAAGCCTATAAACATTGCAAAGCCATTGCAGCAACTGGCAAAGGTATTGAACTGATTAACCAAAGTTATGTTGGAGCAAAATTGAAAAGTGGTGATGCCGATGCGAAAGCAGGCTTGTTGACAGATCTTAAACCGGAAGCTTTTATTAAGGCGATTGCGCAGCATCGCTTCTGGATACGAGAGAAAAAAGATAAAATTCCGGCTTAATATCCCCGTCATTTCGAATGAAGAGAGAGATCTCTTGACCATGAAGTAGTTGCGAAGCAAACTATACCTAAGCAAGTGATCTCTCTCTTCATTCGAGATGACGTTTCATCGCCAACCCAATGCTGGGGCAACATGCTCCAGGATAGCAGCTAGCACATGGATATTGTAATCAACGCCCAATGTGTTCGGTATGGTTAGTAGCAGCGTATCCGCTTCTTGTATAGCTTCGTCTGCAGCAAGCTCTTTGATGAGCTGATCAGGTTCGGCTGCATAGCTCCTACCAAAGATCGCCCGTTTATCAGCTTCAATATAGCCAAAGCTATCTGATCCTTTTCCCTGCTGTCCGAAATAATACCTGTCCTGATCGTTTACCAGCGCAAAGATCGAACGGCTTACTGAAACCCTTGGCTCGCGCTGATGCCCGGCTTTGTTCCACGCTTCCTTATACAGCCTGATCTGTTCCGCCTGCTGGATGTGGAAAGGTTTACCATTTTCATCAAACTTCAGCGTTGAGCTTTGCAGGTACATGCCATTCTCTGCAGCCCAAACTGCGGTTGCGTTGGAGGCAGCTCCCCACCAGATACGGTCCCGCAATCCGTCGGAATGTGGCTCCAGGCGTAGCAGACCCGGCGGGTTCGGGAACATAGGATTGGGATTTGGCTGGGCAAATCCGTCACCCTTTAAGCGATCCAAAAACTCCAGTGCTTTTTTACGACCCATATCTGCATCGGTTTCTCCCTGTTCAGGTTGATAACCGAAGTAACGCCAGCCTTCGATGACCTGCTCGGGCGAACCCCTACTAATACCAAGTTGCAAGCGACCACCCGAAATCAGGTCCGCAGCACCGGCATCTTCTACCATATACAGCGGGTTTTCATAGCGCATATCGATCACGCCCGTCCCAATTTCTATCTTCTTGGTTTTCGCTCCAATAGCTGAAAGCAGCGGAAATGGTGATGCCAGCTGCCGTGCGAAATGGTGTACCCTAAAATAGGCTCCGTCCAAACCTATTTCTTCCGCAGCAACAGCAAGGTCTATGGATTGAAGCAATGTGTCGCCAGCGTTGCGAGTTTGATACGAGGGATGGTCAGACCAATGTCCGAATGATAAAAATCCTATTTTCTTCATTGATTAGATGAGTTAAAACCAAATATCAAATATAAGGATAGGTCAGTCGCGCACAGGTCACCACATAGTCATAACGATGAATAAATCTTCCTTTTATAACTTGTTTAAAACTATATTTATCTTAAAACTGACCTTGTATGAAATCAGATCTTGAAGAATTAATTGAAGCTTATGAAATCGAGAAAGTAGAACTTGAAAAACAGATTTCGGAGTATGTTGAAGAAGGTGACTATATCTATGCACATTATCATAACAAAGCCTTAAGAAAAATCAATAAAACACTCGATATCCTTAAGGACATACAGCATCCGTTTTACAGGCTTATTTCGGAAGAAAAAACTAAAGCGAGAAACATGACTAAGATGTTAACCCGCGAAGAATATAAAAAATACTTTGATCACTTGGGAACAGATTTTTTTGCAGAACGCCTGCAGGAAGGAGAAAATAAAATCCTTGAATGGCAGCGTGCGCCTGTTAGTCAGACATACGATAGTCAGGAGATCGATGACGCGCTTTTTCGTTTGGTTAAAGGGGTAGTGAGCAATTTCAAATTGTATTTTAAATCCAGGCCGGATATATACGCCAGATTTACATTAAAAGATCACACCATTGAAATTACATTGCTTTACGATGAAGACCCTTACTATGATCATCATGGGTGGATATTTGGAGATGGCAAAGAAATTAAACCTCTCGGATTTATTCTCAAAGACGAACAATGGATATATCAATATCATTTTGATAAGTTTAAAGACGCTTTGGAAATCAAAATCCTACTTGCCCGTTTAATCTATGATGTATTCAATTACGACCGCAGATTTGATTCAGCAAGAATAGTATATGATGATTAAATCTTCTATGGATTGTTTGCCTCAAACTTTGCCTTATCCAACCAGATACTCAATGTAATGGTAAAGTCATTAATTTAAAAAAGGGGCAATTATTTGAATTTCATAATAAATCGTTTGACGCGCATACTTTGAGCTCGGGGTAGAAAAATAAATTTGTCGTGTAATAAATACACTATGACTAAAGTCCTACCTTACTTTCTATTTTTCAGCTTTATAATTATTGATACCAAAACATCATCAGCGCAAACACTAAAACTTAAGGATGCTGTAAATACTGCTTTAACCAATTATGGAACCATTAAAGCTAAACAGAATTATGTTAACGCCTCACAAGCTTCCGTAAGGCAAGCTAAAACTGATTTCCTTCCAAACTTAAGCTTATCGGCCCAGCAAGACTATGGTACCATTAACGGACAAAATGGCCCTTCTTATGGCCTGGGCGGATTAGGTATAGCGTCAAGCGGACCAGCATTTGAAAAGCAAAACTGGAATTCCGCTTTCGGGGGCTTGTACCTTGCCAATATCAATTGGGATTTTTTCACCTTTGGCAGGATCAAAGAAAGGGTTAAAGTAGCCAATACGATCTTGCAAAGAGATCAGAACGACCTGGCGCAGGAAAAGTTTCAACAGCAAATCAAAGTCTCCGCAGCCTACCTGAATCTGCTGGCCGCCCAACGATTAGCTAAATCCCAGGAGAACAATCTCGAAAGAGCAATCACCTTCAAAAATACAGCAGTGATCAGGGCACACAACGGGCTAATTGCCGGCGTAGATTCATCACTTGCCAAAGCAGAAGTTTCAAGCGCAAAAATCTCGCTGACTAAGGCAAGAGACCTGGAACAGGAACAAGCCAATCGTTTAGGTATACTGATGGGTGTAACCTCAACAGAAATGGAACTGGATACGGCCTCTATTTCAAGAATTCCTCAACAGATGTATGCAGATAGCTTATTGAATGAAAAAAATCATCCGCTGATGCGATTCTACAAAAACAGGGTCGATGTGAGCAATGAGCAGGTAAACCTTTTCCGAAAATCCTACTATCCTACCTTTTCTCTTTTTGGCGTAATGCAGGGAAGAGGATCCGGATTTAGCTCCGCATACGCTCAAAACCAGACAGCCTTTACCCGAAGTTATTTTGATGGGATAAACCCAACCAGAGGAAACTATCTTTTGGGTGTCGGGGTAGTTTGGAATTTAACAAGCATACTGCGTACCAGCCCTCAGGTACGGGCGCAACAGTTCCAAAGTAAAGGGCTACAAGACGAATATGAACTTGTGGGCCAGCAATTACAAGCTCAATTATCATTAGCTAACGCCAAACTCAAAAATGCCATTGACAATTACAATGAAGCACCGATACAGGTTAAAGCGGCATCTGACGCCTATCTTCAGAAAAGTACTTTATATAAAAATGGATTAACTACAATAGTAGACCTTACCCAGGCATTGTATACCCTTAACCGCGCAGAAACTGACAGAGATATTGCCTACAACAATGTGTGGCAGGCATTATTGCTAAAATCGGCTGCACTTGGAGATTTTGACCTTTTCATCAACGAATTTTAATTAGCAATATTCATGAATTTAATCCGCTTTGCGCTTAGAAAACCTATCTCAATATTAGTATTGGTTGCCGGGCTATTCTTTTTTGGCATTAGTGCAGTAAACACCATTAAGGTAGATATTTTACCTAAAATGAACCTGCCGGTGATCTATATCGCCCACCCTTTCGGCGGTTACACCCCTACCCAGATGGAAGCTTACTTTGGCAAGCAATACGTTAACATCTTATTGTTTGCCAATGGCATTAAAACCATTGAAACCAAAAATATTCAGGGTCTGATGCTAATGAAGCTCACTTACTACGAAGGAACCAATATGGCTCAGGCAGCTTCCGAGCTCAGTGCCCTATCCAATCGTGCCCAGGCCATTTTTCCTCCGGGGTCACAGCCTCCCTTCATTATCCGTTTTGATGCTTCATCTCTTCCAATAGGTCAGCTTGTACTAAGCAGTCCTATAAGAACAAACAACGAATTGCAGGATATTGCCAACACCTATGTTCGTGCTTCATTTACTTCTATCCCAGGCTTGTTAGCACCTGCGCCTTTTGGTGGAAGTCCACGAACAATTGAAATAAATGTGGATCCGGTATTAATGCGTTCACATAATTTAACCGTAGACCAGGTAGTTGAAGCCATCAAAGTAAATAACCAAACAGCGCCTCCGGGTAATGTTCGTATAGGAGATAAGAATTACCTGACTCCAACCAATTATACAATCAAAAATGTTAAAGATTTTGAAAATATTCCATTATTTAAGGGGGGCGTACAAAACCTTTACCTGCGAGATGTTGCTGTAGTTAAGGATGGAGCAGATGCGACAGCTGGCTACGCCTTAATTAATGGTAAGCGTTCGGTATACCTGAGCATTGCCAAATCAGGTGACGCCTCTACATGGGATGTGGTTAGTAACTTAAAAAAGAATTTACCTCAGATTCAGAACACGCTGCCTGAGGATGTAAAACTGTCCTACGAATTTGACCAATCGGTATATGTGATCAATGCAGTAAAAAGTCTGATCAGCGAGGGCGCAATCGGCGCTATTCTTACCGGACTAATGGTATTACTATTTTTAGGTGACAAAAGGGCGGCATTGATTGTAATTCTAACCATACCAACTTCTATCATTGCGGGGGTTTTGTTTCTGAAGTTATTCGATCAAACCATCAATATCATGTCTTTAAGTGGCTTAGCATTAGCCATTGGTATCCTGGTCGACGAATCAACAGTAACGATAGAAAATATACACCAGCATTTTGATATGGGTAAACCCAAGGCCCTGGCCATTTGGGATGCCTGTAAGGAAATCGCCTTCCCAAAATTGCTGATCCTATTGTGTATCCTTGCTGTATTTGCACCCGCCTTTACCATGACAGGCATTCCCGGAGCACTATTCTTGCCATTGGCACTTGCAATTGGCTTCTCTATGATTGTTTCCTTCTTTTTATCACAAACCTTCGTACCTATCATGGCCAATTGGTTAATGGTAGCACACCCTAAAAAAACACCAAAGCATAGTAAAAGGATTACAGATGATGAGGCAGTTTTTAACGAAACAGGACTAGGACTGGAATCAGAAAAAGATACGCTAAATCAAAAGAAAATCCTTGTAGAACGTGAAGACTTCAGTAACGACGGCAAGATTTCCCTCTTTGACAGATTCAGGAATCGATTTATGCGCTTTCTGGATCGACTTATGGCTTATCGTAAACCTGTAGTATTGGTTTATTTGCTGGTCGTTATTGTAGCCGCAGCCTTGTTACTCACAAATATTGGAAGAGACGTACTGCCTAAAGTAAATTCCAGTCAGTTTCAGTTAAGGATGAAAGCTCCCGAAGGAACCAGATTGGAACGTACAGAAGCAAAAGTACAGGTGATCCTTAAGGAAATCAAAAGAATGGTTGGAGAGGACCATTTATCCATTAGTTCAGTATATGTAGGACAGCATCCATCTTTATTCTCTGTAAACCCGATTTATTTATTCATGGCAGGGCCACATGAAGCCGTCTTTCAGATTGGACTGAAAGATTATCATGCGGATATGGAAGAATTTAAAGATGAATTAAGGAAAAATGTAAAAAGACTTGAACCGGATATCAGTTTATCTTTTGAGCCAATAGAATTAACCGACAAGGTGTTAAGCCAGGGCTCTCCCACTCCTGTTGAAGTGCGCATAGCGGGTAAGAATAAAAAGATAAATGAAACTTACGCCAGAAAGGTACTCGCTGAACTGAAACAGATTCCTTATTTGCGTGACGTGCAAATTGCACAGTCTATCAAATACCCGGCGTTAAACGTAAATATTGACAGGATTAAAGCTGCTCAACTGGGTGTAGACATGAGCGATGTGTCCCGATCGTTAATAGCCTCTACCTCTTCCTCTCGTTATACAGATAAAAATGTCTGGGTAGATGAGAAAATTGGTTTAACCTATAATGTTCAGGTACAGGTTCCCTTTAATCAGATGAACACCAAAGAGAATATCGGCGAAATCCCCTTGCTTAGAAATAGCATCAGACCTATACTAAGTGATGTAGCCACTATTACTACAGATACCACTTATGGTGAAAATGACAATGTTGGCGCTATGCCCTACCTATCAGTTACGGCAAACCTGAACAAAATGGATCTGGGCTCCGCAAGTAAAGATGTAGACAAAGCGATTAAAGATTTGGGTGAACTGCCGAGAGGTTTGATTGTAAAACCAGTAGGTATGATCAATGTGCTGGGAGAGACCTTAAGCAGTTTACAATCCGGACTTCTTGTTGCCATTGTGGTTATATTCCTGATGCTCTCGGCAAATTTCCAGTCTTTTAAAGTACCATTGGTGATTTTAACTGCGGTACCTGCTGTTATACTCGGAGCGTTGCTGTTGTTAAGTATAACCGGTTCTACTTTAAATCTTCAATCTTATATGGGCATCATTATGTCTGTTGGGGTATCTATCGCTAATGCTGTACTTCTGATAACAAACGCTGAGCATTTACGTAAACATAGCGGGAATGCAGCAAGCGCGGCAAGAGAAGCTGCAGCGCTAAGGATCAGGCCCATCATTATGACCAGTGTGGCGATGGTTGCCGGAATGCTTCCGATGGCCATTGGCCATGGCGAAGGAGGAGACCAGGTTTCACCGCTTGGCAGAGCAGTAATTGGAGGTTTGATCGCTTCAACTATTGCGGTTTTGATAATTTTACCATTAGTATTTGCATGGGTACAAGGCAAGGAAACCACACAATCTATATCACTTGATCCGGAGGATAAAGAAAGTAAACATTACATCAAAGGATTAGCAGAATAACATAAAGGCATTTAAAATAACTTACAAATGAAAACAAACCTATTTCTAAACACAGTAGCCCTGGCAGGAGGAATTGCCATATTGGCTATAATGAACGGATGTACGGCCAAAGCAGAAAAAGAAGCAGACAAAAAAGAGAAGGCAGTTACTATTGCTACTTTTAAACTTAAAAAAGATAAGCTGGCCACCACACTGCAGCTGCCGGGAGAGCTAAGTGCTTACCAGCAGGTTGACTTGTATGCGAAGATAAGCAGCTTTATTAAAACATTAAAAGTAGATATCGGCTCACAGGTAAGTAAAGGTCAATTACTAATGACCCTGGAAGCACCAGAAACCAATTCTCAGTTGGCTGCCGCACAATCGCGACTCAAATCTCAGGAAGCTTTATACACCGCAAGCAAAGCGAATTACGAGCGTTTGTATGAGACCAGTAAAACCCCCGGTACCATTTCCAAAAATGACCTGGATCAGGCCATAGCCCGTAGAAATTCCGACCAGGCACAATTTGAAGCAACTAAAGCTGCATATAAAGAGGTGGCCGCGATTAGAGATTATCTGGAAATCCGCGCACCATTCAGCGGTATTATTACTGCCAGAAATGTGAATTTAGGTGCTTATGTGGGTCCGTCTGGCAAAGGGTCAGAGTTTCCATTACTTACCCTTCAGGAACAGAAAAATCTCCGTTTAGCCATTTCTATTCCTGAAGTATATACTGGGTATTTAAAGCAAGGTGATCAAATTAGCTTTACAGTAAAGTCAATGCCAGATCAGGTTTTTACCGCCAAAGTGAAACGCTTATCCGGTGCTTTAGATCTACGTCTTCGTTCCGAAAAAATAGAAATGGATGTTCCAAACACTTCAAAAAGACTATTGCCAGGCATGGTGGCTGAAGTTCACATTCCACTTCCCGCCAATGCAAGCACATTTGTGGTTCCTAAAAAAACAATACTGGAAACAGCTGAAGGTATCTTTGTGCTAAAAAACAACAACAATAAGATAGAAAAAATCGAAGTAAAAAAAGGCAGGGAAGCAGATGATAGAATAGAGATTTTCGGAGATCTTAAAGCAGACGATGAATTGGTAACAAATCCTTCAGAAGAAATGCAGACTGGTCAAGTCATACAACCATAATTTTACACGGAGGTTATAGCCAATGCTGAATAAAAATGAAGAACTTTATGTTGTGAATAAAATTGAAAGCCTTCAGGATTTTTATGAACGTCTAAAGATACGACATCCTGATGTTACCATCCCCAGTGTTGAAACGGTTACAAATGTCGGCCACTTTGGAGTATTCAAAAGATCTACGCACTGTTCGGCGCAACCATCTCCATATAATCGTAGGGATTATTATAAAATTTCCCTGATCCTTGGATCTGGAATACTCCATTATCCAAATCAGCGAATTATTGTAAAAGAACGAGGCCTGCTTTTTACCAACCCCAATATTCCCTATGCCTGGGAAGCAACCTCAGAAACGCAGGCTGGATTTTTTTGCCTGTTTACCGAGAATTTTATACATAACAGAAATGAAAGTCTCAGAGAGTCATTGTTATGGAAACTTCAAGGTTGTCCTATCATTTCTATTAATCAACATCAGGAAAAGATTTTCATGGAGCTATTTGCCAAGATGATGGCTGAGATGGAAAGTATGTATGTTCATAAATATGACATGCTCCGCAATTACATTCAATTAATTGTTCATGAGGCATTAAAGGTTCAACCACCGGACACTTATGTTAGGGAAAATAACGCAGCTGTAAGATTAACATCTATGTTTATAGAACTGCTTGAAAGGCAATTTCCGATAGGCTCCACTGATCATATACTTGAATTACGAACACCCCACGATTTCGCCGAACGACTCGCTGTGCATGTAAATCACCTCAATCATGCTGTAAAAGAGGTAACCGGCCGAACCACATCGGAACACATCTTGAAAAGAATAGCCACCGAAGCTGTGGCACTGCTAAGTCATACCGAATGGAATGTTGGCCAAATTGCATACTGCCTTGGTTTTGAGTACCCTGCCAATTTTAATATATTCTTTAAAAGACAGATGCAATGCACACCACGCTTTTTTAGACGGGAGCGAGTTCCTTCCTAATACCATGCCCATCGCCTGTAAAAGCAAAATCGTCGACGCAATCCCTGAGTTCGTCTATTATTCACTTGCAATGTCCGTTGTATTTGTACTTTAGAATACATTTTATTGCATGAAACCAGCTATTACATTTATAAAAGATATAAAACAGCATTAAAGGTCCCCCGTATACGCAGGTATATGGGTCTATTTTGATGTGATGCCTGGCCTGGATGGGCCGGGCAATCACAAACTTTCTGCTGATAGCAGACTGAGGTAAGTCTGCTTCCAGCGTGCCCGCAGTGCATAATCAGCACGCACTTAAAATGCGCCAAAACTTTACCTATCTTGATTTTGTTTATTACCACATGGCGTTAATCAAATTTACGAGCAAGGGCATTTATTGTGCACAAGGTGATTTTTATATTGACCCTTGGAAACCAGTTAACTACGCGGTGACCACTCATGGACATTCAGATCACGTAAAATCGGGCAATAAAGCCTATTTATGTCATGAGCTTACAAAATCAATTCTTAATCACCGGTTAGGCCCAGATCTAAACATACAGACCTTACCCTATCACAAACAGATTACCATAAATGGTGTTAAGCTAAGTCTTGTCCCTGCAGGCCACGTTATAGGCTCTGCACAGATAAGACTCGAATATAAAGGCGAGATCTGTGTAATATCTGGCGACTATAAAGTAGAATACGATGGAATAACCACCCAATTTGAGCCTGTAAAGTGCCACACTTTCGTTTCTGAAAGTACTTTCGGACTGCCTATCTATAAATGGCAACCACAGCAAGAAGTGTTTGCACAGATAAAAGATTGGATATCTGGCAATCGGGATAAGAACAAAACCTCAGTACTTACCGCTTACAGCCTGGGCAAAGCACAAAGACTTATGAAAGGCCTGGAGGGTTATGGTGATATATATGTTCATAGCTCCATTGCAAATTTAAATGAAGGGTTTCTACACTCCGGGGTAAATTTACCAGAAACCATCAGGATCACCCCGGAAACTAGGAAAGAAGAACTGCAAAAAGGGATTGTCATTGTGCCGCCGGCACTTTCTGATGGCCGGTGGATTAAAACTTTAACCAGTCCGGCTACCGCGGTATGCTCTGGCTGGATGCAGGTAAGGGCTGGCAGAAGATGGCAAAGTGCCGATGCTGGCTTCGCATTAAGTGATCATGCCGATTGGCCCGGTCTATTGTCGGCAATAAAAGCTACGGAGGCAGAGAGAGTGTATATAACGCATGGCTTTACAGCAACCTTTTCCAAATACTTAAATGAAATAGGCATTGAATCTGAAGAAGTGAAAACGCAATATGGGAATGAGGAAGAAGAGGAGGAAAAATCGTGAAACGCTTTGCAGAACTTATACAACAGCTTGAAACAAGTAACAAAACAAATGATAAAATTGCGGCCCTTGTTGATTATTTCAATGAAGCTGATGATTTGGATAAACCTTATGTAATAGCCATGTTTACAGGCAAGCGCCCCAAACGCCCTGTAAGTACTGCTCTAATTAAATTGTGGGCTGTAGAGCTCAGCGAAATCCCCGAATGGTTATTTACAGAAAGCTATCATAATGTGGGCGACTTAAGTGAAACCATAGCCCTTATACTCCCCCCTCCTGTTCAGATTTCAGATCGTAAATTACACGAATGGATAAAGGATCTGGCTTTATTAAACGGGCAAGACGACACACATAAAAAGGCCTTTATTGTTAACGCCTGGAATAGTTTGGAAACAAGGGAACGCTTTATATTTAACAAGCTCATTTCGGGAAATTTCAGAATCGGTGTTTCCAACAAAATGCTTGTAAATGCGCTTGCAAAACAAAGTACAATCGAGAGCAGCAAAATCATGCACAGTATTATGGGCAAATGGGAACCTTCAGACATTACCTATAATGATCTTATTGCAGGTGTCCATGTAAATACCGACAACTCCTGGCCATATCCTTTTTGCCTGGCTTATGCTCTTGAATCTGAGCCTGCAAGCTTGGGTGAGCCAAAAGAATGGCAGGCTGAATGGAAATGGGATGGTATTCGCGGACAAATTATTAAGCGTAATGGAGAATTGTTCATTTGGTCGCGCGGCGAAGAACTGGTAACAGATCAATTTCCCGAACTACACTTCCTTGCGAATGAATTGCCAGATGGCACCGTACTGGATGGAGAGATACTTTCGGTTAAGGAAGGTAAAGTGCAGGCATTTAGCATACTGCAACAGAGATTAAACCGAAAAACCATTAATAAAGCACAGCTCAATGATGCGCCAGTAGGTTTTTACACCTACGACCTTCTTGAGCATAAAGGAAGGGATTTAAGAGAAGACCCTTTGGCCACCCGTAGACAATTACTTGAGCAAACAATTCAGCAACTACAGACTCAGGATATCGTTGCGCTCTCTCCCATAGTTATTTTTAGCGACTGGACATCTCTTGCAAAACTTAGAGAAGGTGCAAGAGAACTGAACAGTGAAGGTATTATGCTCAAAAAACTAGATTCATTATACCATTCAGGAAGAAAGCGCGGAGATTGGTGGAAATGGAAAATAAACCCTTATACTGTTGATACGGTAATGATCTATGCGCAAAAAGGAAGTGGTCGCAGGGCCAACTTCTATACCGATTATACCTTTGCTGTGCGCGATGGGGATCAACTAATCACTGTTGCTAAGGCTTATTCCGGGTTAACGGATGCTGAAATTAAAGAAGTAGATCGTTTTGTAAAGAAAAATGCTGTAGAGAAATTCGGCCCCGTACGCACAGTAAAGCCAGAACTGGTATTCGAAATAGCCTTTGAAGGGATAGCCGAAAGTAAAAGGCACAAGGCAGGGCTGGCATTAAGGTTTCCCCGAATTGCCCGCTGGAGAAAAGATAAGAAAGCCGATGAAATCAATACGCTTGACGACCTTAGGCAATTATTACAATCTACATTATGAAACTGGAAAATAGCAAGGGGTATAAGCAGGTTATAAGTTGGCTAAAACTTAGCAAAAAAAGACCTTTTAAGTTTCAAACTGAAGCATGGCAATATTATGCTGAAGGCTATAGCGGCCTGGTGAACGCTCCTACCGGCTTTGGCAAAACCTATTCTATATTTTTAGCTGTAGTAATTGATGAGCTGAATAAAAGAGCTGAACTGAAAACCACAGCACTTAAAATTAAAACTAGGAAAAACACGACCGGACTAAAATTAATCTGGATAACACCTCTTCGATCCTTAGCTAAAGACCTGGCCCGCGCTATGCGCGAGGTTTGTGATGAGTTGCAACTGGACTGGATGGTGGGTGTAAGAAATGGAGACACCCCACAAAGCGAAAAGCTAAAACAGAAAAAACAAATGCCAGAGGTGCTCATCATCACACCTGAAAGTATGCACCTGCTGCTTGCCCAAAAAAGTACTTTCAATTACTTTGATCAATTACAATGTATAGTTGCTGATGAATGGCATGAACTGCTGGGTAGCAAACGTGGTGTGATGGCGGAATTGGCGATTTCAAGAATAAAAGGGTTGCTTACAGCGCAACACCCAGAAAGACTTCTAAGGATATGGGGAATCTCGGCAACCATTGGCAATATGGAGCAGGCGATGGACGTACTTGTACCTTACACCGATTTGCTTAAAACCATAATAAAATCCGACATTAAAAAGAAGATCGTTATCAAATCAATATTACCAGATCATGTAGATATGTTGCCCTGGGCTGGTCATTTAGGACATAAGTTGGCTAATAAACTCATCCCTATTATTAATAAAAGTAAAACCACTTTAATATTTACCAATACCCGGGGGCAGGCCGAACTCTGGTACCAGACCTTGCTTGCCCAGGACGAAAACCTTGCCGGCTTACTCGCTATCCATCATGGTTCTATAGATTATGAATTGAGGAACTGGATTGAAGACGCATTACATTCAGGAGTGCTTAAGGCTGTTGTATGCACGTCATCTTTAGATTTAGGTGTGGATTTTAAACCCGTTGATACCGTAGTTCAGATTGGCTCTCCAAAAGGTGTTGCCAGGTTTTTACAACGCGCCGGGCGCAGTGGGCACTCCCCTAACGAAACTTCTAAGATTTATTTTCTGCCTACTCACGCGCTAGAACTTGTGGAGGCTGCAGCAATAAAAGAAGCGGCAAGAATACAAGATATCGAAAGCAGAGAGCCTATTGTAATGTCATTTGATACATTGATCCAGTACCTGGTTACTTTAGCCGTTGGCGATGGCTTTGATGATGAAAAGATCTTTTTTGAGATTAAGCAAACCCATGCTTTCAGGGAACTGCTACCTCAGGAATGGAGCTGGATCATGCAATTTATTACCACGGGCGGGGATAGCTTAACAGCTTATAATGAGTTCAGCAAAGTGACAAAAAGCACAGATGGGCTTTGGAAAGTGGAAAGCAGACAAATTGCAATGCGCCACAGATTACACATAGGAACAATAGTTAGTGATGCCATGCTTAAAGTAAAATACCTAACCGGTGGCTATGTAGGTATGATTGAAGAATCATTCATATCACGGATGAAACCAGGAAGTAGCTTTACCCTTGCCGGCAGGGTACTTGAATTTATAATGGTTAAGGAGATGATGGTATTGGTTAGAAAAAGTAAACTTAAACAAGCCATTAGCCCAAGTTGGATGGGAGGCCGTATGTCGCTAACCGCAAATCTTGGTAGCGTACTTAGAAAGAAATACAATGAAACACTCGATAAGCAGCACGGAGATGAAGAACTCGATTTCATACTGCCCTTATTTGAGCGTCAGGCCAAGGTTTCTCATGTTCCTAAAAGCGACGAGTTTTTAATTGAACTGATCAATACCAAGGATGGTTACCATTTCTTTGCTTATCCCTTTGAAGGCAGACAGGTACATGAGATCATGGCTGCATTAATAGCCTACAGACTTGGACGCGTGCAACCAATAAGCTTCTCTATTGCTATGAACGATTATGGCTTTGAGTTGCTCAGTGAGCAGCCTATCCCTCTAGACGAAAATTCTATAAAAGACCTATTTAGCCCTGTAAACCTTACCGACGATATTGTGGCTAGTATAAATGCAACAGAAATGGCCCGACGTAAGTTCAGAGACATCGCCTGCATTTCGGGACTTGTATTTCAGGGATATCCCGGGAAATATGTTGCGAACAAGCACTTACAATCATCCGCTTCCCTATTTTTTAATGTTTTTAGCGATTATGATAAACATAACTTATTATTGCGTCAGTCATACGATGAAGCATTTTATCAACAGATTGAAGAGCCTAGATTAGCCGCAGCCCTACACCGCGTACAAGCCAGTAAGGTTATTATTATAAAAACGGACAGTTATACCCCACTCTGTTTCCCCATAAAAGTAGACAGTTTAAGAGATAATATGAGCAGTGAAGAACTTAGTCAGCGGATTGAAAGGATGACTTCAGAATCGGAAAAACGAGTACAGGTAAAAAGAAAAAAGCAAAAAAATGACCATTGATTGTAAAGGCGAGCAACTGATATTAAGCAATGAGAGAGCTATATACTGGCCAGCCAGAAAAATGCTTATCATTAGTGATCTTCATATTGGCAAGTCTGCTCATTTTAGAAAATCAGGCATACAAGTTCCTGATGCAATAAACCATACCGACTTACAAAGACTGACCACTTTGATGTCGGAATTTAACCCTGAAAATCTGCTGGTTACCGGCGACATGTTCCACAATAACATTAACAGCGACGCCAATGCTTTTATGCACTGGCGAAATGGCTATGCCAACCTTAAAGTTATTTTGATAAAAGGAAATCACGACAATTTAAAGAATGAAGATTATGAGGCTTTAGGAATTGAAGTCCATCAAAAAGAGTTACTGCTGGCACCTTTTAGATTTATACATGATAAACCTGGAGAGGTTGATGAATATTATAACATCACGGGTCATATACATCCAGGTGTAGTTATTTATGGAAGGGCTAAGCAGCAATTGAAGTTCCCTTGCTTTTACTTTGGAAAACATTGCGCCATATTACCAGCTTTTAGTGTTTTTACAGGACTAAAAATATTAGATGCAGAGCAGGGCGATTGCTTTTATGCCATCACACCTGCTAAGGTTGTAAGGGTTTAGGCAATTTGTTTATTCAAATTTTGCATCCAGGAATTGAACATATCCTGCTCAATTTTTATAACCAGTTCAGCATGTTTTTCCCAGTCCGCATCAAAGCTTCTAAGTTGGTTCAACATTTCTTCCAGGTGACCTTCTTCTTCAAGAATGATCGATTTAACGGTTACCTTGCTGCCTGCGGCAGTTAAAACATCCTGATAAACAGGGTATAGCTCATCTGCACGTACCTCAATTGCATAGGTTACAAAAAGATAAGCTGCAAACTTTAGTTCATATCCGCTTAAATTAAAATGCTGTTTCAAATAACGGCATACCGCTACATCCAAAGCATTTAAATAAAATTTGGTATCGTTAGGAGCCAATAGCTCATCGCTGGTATAGGTTTTGCAAAGATCGCCATCCAGTTTGTCCAGTTGCTTTTTTAAATAATAAGCATGACGATGTTCCTCTGCTGCATGTTTAAGAATTATAAGGTTCACCTTTTCTTTATGCTCCGATGCAGAGATTTTCTTTGCACCTGCATTTTCCATATACGACAAGGTATTTAACCACTTGGCATGTAAAACATTATCGCTTACTATGTTCTCTAAAATCGGTTTAATGTTCATTACTGTTTTTATTATAATATTGCTAATAACACATTGTTTTTTTGATGTCTTCTTTTTCTTTACAGGCGGTCGTCATCTCCACGATAGGAGAGATTTCTTGAAATGGCATAACCAAGAGATTTCTCCTATCGCCGAGATGACGAGGCGCAGACTACTCTTATATATCGTTTAGTGCTTCATTAATAGTTTGGTAAATATAATCAAGGTCTTCATTACTGATTATATAAGGCGCTAAAATATAAATGATATTTCCTAGCGGCCTAAGTATAATCCCCCTGTCCAGAAAGTAATTGTACAATTGATTTCTCAATCCACTTAAATAAGAGGTATCTGAACCTGTTTCCCACTCCATTACCAATATGGTTCCTGCCTGCCTTACATCCTTAAGCTTTGGATGACCTTTTATCTGTGAAGCAAAAGCTTCATGTTTTGCTACTACTCTATGAATGTTCTCAAGCGTTTCCGGTTTTAATAAAATATCCAGACTGGCCAATGAGGCTGCACAAGTTACCGGATTAGCCGTAAATGAATGTCCGTGATATAAGGTTTTAAGCTTGTCATCACTTAAAAATGCGTCAAATATTTTTTGGTTACATGTAGTAATCCCCATTGGCATAGTGCCACCTGTAAGCCCTTTAGACAAACAAAAAATATCAGGATTGGTATTTAGTGCTTCGCAGGAGAAATACTTACCAGTGCGCCCAAAACCAGTCATCACTTCATCTGCTATTGTCAATATCCCGTGTTTCTGACAAGTTTCAATTAACTGATCCAGATACTGGGGTTCATACATTAACATTCCGCCTGCACCTAAAACCATCGGTTCAAATATAAAGCAGGCAACCTCATTAGAAAGATAATTGATCTTAGATTTAAGCTGCTCAATATTCCGCTCATTAGGAAGATCAATAAATTCAACATCAAACAAAAGAGAAGCAAAGGGATCAGTAAAAATACTCCGTCCACTCACCGACATGGCACCAAAAGTATCGCCATGATAAGCCTCCCTAAATGCAATAATTTTAGTACGGGGCTGCTTGGTCGTATTAACCCAATACTGTAAGCACATTTTAATGGCTACCTCTACAGCTGTAGATCCATTATCACTATAAAACACCTTTTCCTGCTTACCAGGCAATAATGGCAGCAGACGTTCTGCCAGCTGTACAGCCGGTTCATGGGTAAAACCTGCAAATATTACATGCTCTAAAGTCTTTAATTGTTCAGCAACTTTAGCGGCAATATGAGGATGAGCGTGTCCATGAATGGTAACCCACCAGCTGGAAACGGCATCAATATATTTCTTGCCATCTTCATCAAATAAGTAAACACCCTCTCCTCTTACAATTGGGACATGAGGTGCTGCATTTTTCATTTGTGTGTAAGGATGCCATATTACTTTTTTATCCCTTTCGGCTAAACTCATTGGTTTCTTTCTTTAATTAATAGTTCTACTACAGTTTTGTCAGTTTTAAAAGTCACGTCGTCAGTTTTAAGGTCATTTAAACTAACCCATCTAAACGACTGTAAGGTATTTTCGTCAAAATCAAATACATCAGTCTTAAAATTCAACGCTAAAGGATGTAATGCTTTTACGGTATAATAAATACTTAAAATCTGACTATCGTTAAAAGAAGATTGCTCATAGAAGTCGGTAGTATAAAGATGATTGAGTATCTCAATTTCAGCGTTGCATTCTTCCATAAACTCCCGTTTAAGGGCGTCTATAAGACCTTCACCCAGCTCTAATCCACCACCGGGGAATTTACTGAATGTCCGGCCACCAGATTGTTCGTCGCTAATCAGTACCTGGTTTTCAGCATTAATTAGTAAGCCGTATACTCTTACATTAAAATAACTCATTGATCGAAGTGTTTTTGATTTTTAGTTGCATTCTCGATTGTCCATTTAATTTCACCTCTAAAGGCTTCCTTCCTTACCGGACAATCATTCATTTTACAATAGTTACAGCAAGCAGGTAAGCAAGGGTCTGCGTGAATAAACAATTCTGTTTTCCGATGTGCATTGCCATTTATAAGCTTATCAATACTTGATATTTCCTGATGAACACGATTGAGATCGAAATAATAAGGGAGCGTGAAGTGGCAATCTATATGCAGATCGGCACCATACTGCTGCGCCCTCAGGTTGTGTACATCTATCCAGGGTTCCTTTCGGTTTTTCTGCAAAATTTCGATAATGTCTTTTACAAGATCAATATTACTTTCATCCATCAATCCACCTATAGATCTTCGCGTAAGCTTATATCCGTTGTAAATGATGTATAATCCTAATAAAATCGAGATCACGCTATCCAGCCAATAGATTTTGGTGAGTTGTATTAAAATTACACCAACCACCAGACCGGCACTGGTTATGGCATCAGTAAGCAAGTGTTTCCCATCAGCCTCCAGTGTAATTGAATTGTGTTTTTTGCCGGTATTTATCAGATAAAAACCTATAATTAAGTTTACAATTCCGGTTGCCCCTATAATAATAGCCCCTTCAAAAAGCTGATGAATTGGCTTAGGATAGATTAAATCGTAAGTAGATTTAAAGATAATGATCAATCCGGCAATGGTTATTAGCGTACCTTCCAGAAAAGCTGAGAAAAACTCCACTTTACCATGACCATAAGGATGATTTTTATCTTTAGGGATGGTGGCCAGATAGATGCTATAAAACGCAAAGCTGCTGGCCAGTACATTCACAATACTCTCTAAAGCATCGGTTAAAATTGCATTGGACTGAGTGATGAAATAGGCAACAAATTTTGCCAGCATAAGCGCTATCCCGATGCATAAAGAAAGAAGTATCGCCTTTTTTTTAGGTTGCACTTTATAGAGATTAGCCACCAAAAATACAGTTTCACTATCGAATTACATTAAAAAGTATTTTTTTTAGTTTATAATTCAGTGAGGTTCATATATTTGTCACTGCACAAAATTAAATTTGCCCACGCACAAATTATTATGACATTTTTATCCAAAAGAATCAATAACCTATCTGAGTCACAGACAATTAAAATGGCTAAGTTAGGCAGAGAGCTATCCGCAAAAGGAATAGACGTTATTAACCTAAGCTTTGGTGAGCCAGACTTCTTTACACCTGAGTTTGTTAAGGAGGCTGCAAAGACTGCTGTAGATGAGAATTACTCTTACTACACTCCGGTTTCTGGTTACCCTGAACTACGTAAGGCAGTTGCAGAAAAGTTATTGAGAGAAAATGGATTAACCTATGGTTTCGATCAGATTGTAGTTTCTACAGGAGCTAAACAATCACTTGCCAACGCAGTAATGTGTCTTGTTGATCCAGGAGACGAGGTTATCGTTCCAACCCCTTACTGGGTATCTTATTCAGAAATGATTAAACTTGGTGAAGGTGAAACAGTATTCATCAACGCTACAGTTGAAAACAACTTTAAAATTACAGGAGCGCAATTAGAAGCAGCAATTACTCCTAAAACCAAATTGTTCATGTTTTCTTCGCCATGCAATCCAACCGGATCTGTTTACAGCAAAGAAGAATTGGCTGATTTAGTAGCTGTTTTTGAAAAACACCCGAACATCTATATCATCTCTGATGAAATTTATGAGCACATCAACTTTGTTGGTAAACATGCTTCAATTGCTGAATTTGATTCAGTTAAAGACAGAGTAATCCTGATCAATGGTTTCTCTAAATCTTACGCTATGACTGGCTGGAGAGTTGGTTACATGGCTGCGAATAAAGAAATTGCAAATGCTTGCGATAAACTACAAGGCCAAATCACTTCAGGTACTTCTTCTATCGCTCAACGCGCGGCTTTAGCCGCATATCAGGGTGGTTTAGATACGGTAAACGAAATGGTTGGCGAATTCAAAAAACGTAGAGACATCGTTTATGCCCTATTAACAGAAATTCCAGGTGTTAAGGTAAATCTTCCAGACGGAGCTTTTTATTTCTTCCCTGAAATAAAATCTTACTTTGGTAAAACCGATGGTACTCAAACCATCAATAGCGCAGAAGACTTAAGCTTGTTCTTATTAAACGAAGCTCATGTATCTACTGTTACAGGTGAAGCATTCGGAAACAACGATTGTATCAGAATTTCCTATGCTGCAGCTGAAGATAAACTTAGAGATGCAGTTTCAAGAATCAAAGCTGCTTTAGCTAAATTGAGCTAAGTTAGTACTTAGATATTGGTATTTAGTACTTAGACATCAAGCTCAAAATATAACAAAAGGCCTGTTTCGTCATCCGGAACAGGCCTTTTTATTTCTTTATGTTTCTCCCTATTACTCCATCCGTGTTGGACTAGCGAGTTTATGCTGAGGCGCCATATTTAAAAACTGAGTGTTCTGGGAAAAGGCATAGGAAATTTTGTCCTTTTTCAGGGCAAAAGATTCCAGCCTTTGAGTAGTAATACTCAGTTTTTAAGCAAAGAGCGAAGCCATATTATGAGCGAATCGCTTCAACAGGATCCAACCTCGACGCTGCGTAAGCCGGCCAAAAGCCCGATATTGTGCCTATAATAACAGACACACCTATTCCCAGCATAATATTCTTCATAAATAAGATCATCTCAAAACCGGCGGCACTGGCTGCTAAGGTAGCCAAGTAAACCAGGAGCAAGCCTAACAGCCCTCCGAGCAGGCACAGCGCTATTGCTTCAAATAGAAACTGCAGCATAATAAAATAATTTTTAGCGCCCAGCGATTTCTGAATACCGATAATATTGGTGCGTTCTTTTACCGAAACAAACATAATGTTAGCAATACCAAACCCTCCGACAAGAATAGAAAAGCCACCAATAACCCAACCTGCTATATCAACCATTCCGAACATGGTATCTAACTGATTAGATGCGATAGTACTCTTATTCAAAGAGAAATCATCCTCTACACCAGGCCTTAGCCTTCTAATGGAACGCATAGTCCCTTGTATTTCACTTTCAATCTCATCAAGAGCAATGTGTTCAAAACCCCTTACCGTAATTGATGGATCATATCTATCGCTTTCGATATCCATAATACCCTTCGCAAAATTTAAAGGCATTACAATATTTTTATCCTGCGACATACCCAGAATATCTTCTCCTTCTTTCTTAAAAACACCAACTACATTCAATTTACGGCCCATTACTATTATGGATTTACCAATTGCTGGTTCTCCATTAAATAAACCTTCAGCTACAAGAGCACCAATAAGAACAACAGGAGAACCTGCCCTTCCTTCATTCTCAGTAAAATATCGACCTTCCTGAAAATCCAGTGTCCATGTTTTATTGAAATCCTGAGAAGCGGCTCTTACTCCCACACCTTCTACAGAATTACTTCTGTATTTAATGGTTCTCTCATTTGCCCAGATTTCATAAGACAAGCCTTCGGCATGTTCCAGACGATCCCTAAGCAACTCATAATCTCTCAGCGACGGCACAGGTCTGTTCATATATTTCCACCACGGATAATCTCCAAAACCACCCCATGGCCATTTCTGAACAAATATTGTTTTAGAACCCAGTTTATCTATACTTGCCTGCAGTTTACTTCTAAAAGTATCAGCAGCAGAAAACACGAATATGATTGCAAAAATACCAATGGTGATCCCTAATAAGGAAAGCATGGTGCGAAGCTTATTTTGGCGGAGAGCATCAAATGCAAATCGAAAACTTTCGCCTATTAGTTTGAGAATGATCATAATTAATGTTTAGACCAAAACTAACCAAAAAGGTTACAGAAAAACATTATATAATATAAAAAATACATTTATGTTTATGAATAAAACATATCTTGTTTATCAGGACGTAAGTTAATTGCAAAAAAGAAGATTATATTTTGTAAATTTGCGCCCTTAATTATCACATCGAAAAATATGAAGTTATCTCAATTTAAGTTTAATCTACCTGAATCATTAGTTGCCAATAATCCTTCAGAACAAAGGGACGAAGCCCGTTTAATGGTTTTACACAAGGATAGTGGCAAAATTGAACATAAAATATTTAAGGATATTTTAGGTTATTTTGATGATAAGGATGTAATGATATTGAACAACACCAAAGTTTTTCCTGCCCGTTTATACGGAAACAAGGAAAAAACAGGTGCGACAATTGAAGTCTTCTTATTACGTGAACTGAACAAAGAATTACGTTTATGGGATGTTTTGGTTGATCCGGCCCGTAAAATCCGCGTTGGAAACAAATTATACTTTGGTGATGACGATTTATTAGTTGCCGAAGTTGTTGATAACACCACCTCACGCGGACGTACCATCCGTTTCCTATTTGATGGAACTGACGAAGAATTCAGAAAAAATATCGAAATCCTTGGCGAAACGCCACTTCCAAAATACATTAAGCGTAAAGCTACTGCGCAGGATAAAGAACGTTATCAAACTATATTTGCAAAACATGAAGGTGCAGTTGCTGCCCCAACTGCTGGCTTGCATTTTAGCAGAGAGTTGATGAAACGTCTGGAATTAAAAGGTATTAATTTTGCAGAAGTTACTTTACATGTTGGCTTAGGTACTTTCAGATCTGTAGAGGTTGAAGATTTAACTAAACACAAAATGGACTCAGAACAGTACATTATTGAGCAAAAAGATGCAGATATTGTAAATAAAGCGATTGAAGAAAAAAGAAGGGTTTGTGCTGTTGGAACTACTTCGATGCGTGCAATAGAATCTGCTGTTTCTTCAAACAGAACACTTAAGGCGGCTAACGACTGGACGAGCAAGTTCATCTTCCCTCCATATGATTTCAGTATCGCTAACTCAATGATTACTAACTTCCACACTCCGGAATCAACTTTATTGATGATGGTAAGTGCATTTGGCGGTTACGATTATGTTAGACATGCTTATGAAGTAGCTTTAAAAGAAAAATACCGTTTCTATAGCTATGGTGATGCTATGTTAATCATTTAGTACTTTAGATACTAGTACTTAGTATTTAGACAAAATGCAAATAGCTCATTAACTATACGATTTATCTAAATACTAAGTACTAAATACTCACTCATGAAATACTACGCTATTTTAGTTGCAGGTGGTTCCGGCAACAGAATGCAAAATACCATCGCCAAACAATTTCTATTATTAGATGGCAAGCCGATACTCATGCATACACTTGAGGCTTTTCATCAATGCCCACTAAACCCCGAAATACTCTTAGTATTAAACATACATCAACATGCCTACTGGGAAGAGCTTTGTAATACTTACAGCTGCTCAATTCCTCATCAGGTAATAAAAGGTGGCGAACAAAGATTTCACTCCGTAAAAAACGGTTTAAAAGCAATTAGGGGAAAAGGGATTGTTGCCGTACATGATGCAGTAAGACCATTGGTATCTCCTGAGCTTATCTCGAAATCATTTCAGGTAGCGGAAGAAAAAGGCAACTGTGTTGTAGGCATTAATCCAACAGATTCCATCAGGAGAATCATTGGAGGCCAAAAAAGTGAGTCGCTGAACAGAAATGAGGTCGCTTTGATACAAACCCCCCAAACATTTAATCTGGACATGTTAAGAAAATCATATGAAAAGCCGTTCAGAAATGAGTTTACGGACGACGCCTCAGTTGCCGAGTATTCTGGATTTGAGATAAATATGATAGACGGAGAAAGAGAGAATATTAAAATTACTTATCCGGAGGATCTTGAAATTGCTTCAATTTTCCTCAAGCGGTCGTTACGCTGATAAAGACAAATGGTCTCTAATAGCATAACGACCGATTAACAGGAATGCTATTACGCTGCCCTATTGATAACTTTTAGAATAATTGCGATAACAGCAATCACTAATAAAATATGGATTAAGCCACCAACATTCGGACCAAAACCATTAAAGAAGAAGCCAATGATCCACAGTATTACTAATACTACGGCAACTAGATAAAGTAGATTTCCCATAACGTTTAATTTAAGTATATGTTTTAGATAGATTTCAGGTTGTGTTAAACACTTCCATGACAATACATAAACAATCATCGTTCCAAAAAAAGAAAGGCCCCGATAATTGGGGCCTTTCTTTTTTATTAGTTATGGTTAATATTCGTCTTCGTTAAAGAAGAAATCATCCTTAGTAGGGTAATCTGGCCAAATTTCTTCGATGGTTTCATATGGTTCCCCATCGTCTTCCAAAGCTTGTAAATTTTCTATCACCTCTACAGGTGCTCCAGATCGTATACCATAATCTATCAATTCATCTTTTGTTGCAGGCCATGGAGCGTCTTCCAAATGCGATGCGAGTTCTAAAGTCCAATACATATTTCTTTACTATTAAGTTATTCTAAATTTATTCGCAAAAGTATATTAAAAAACCTGAGCAAAACAAACTTTTTTTTCCACTTTTTTTAAAGCCTCGGAAGCCATATATTTTCTTCCGTTCCAGCATCTAAATTCAGTTTTCGTGCCAAAACAAATAAATAATCGCTTAAACGGTTCAAATAAATGGTCATTTTTTCGTCAACAAAGCTTTCGGCAGCCAAATGTACCGTTAAACGCTCTGCACGGCGGCAAATACATCTTGCAACATGGCAGTAAGAAACTACCGTATTTCCACCTGGCAACACAAAATGCTTCAATTCTGGCAGTATTTCGTTCATGCCATCCATTTCCTGTTCCAACAGTGCAATGTCGCTTTCATGAAGGTCGGGTATCTTCATTTTGGATTTTTCAGGATCAGCAGCTAGCGATGCTCCTACAGTGAATAACCTGTCCTGAATCTCTTTAAGTATTTTTTGATGATGGTTATCTATATCCTGACACATGATTAATCCTATGTAGGAATTAAGCTCATCAACGGTTCCATAACATTCAATACGCAAATGGAATTTCGGAACTCGGGTACCTCCTATCAACGAGGTTAATCCCTTATCACCGGTTTTGGTATATATCTTCATTAAGAAATGTTATACTATTTTCTCAAAATCACTGCCTATTTTTTCCAGATTGCTAAGGCGTGGCGATACGGTTTTAATATCTTCATTCTTATAGTCCTTCTCAACCAAACCATCGCGCATACGCACAATGCGATGAGCATGTTGAGCAATATCCTCCTCGTGCGTAACCAGGATGATGGTATTTCCCTTACTATGAATTTCTTCAAGCAAACCCATAATTTCTATGGAAGTTTTAGTATCAAGGTTACCTGTTGGCTCATCGGCCAATATAATTGATGGGTTGTTTATTAAAGCTCTGGCAACAGCTACACGCTGGCGCTGCCCACCCGAAAGCTCATTAGGCTTGTGTGTAACCCTGTTGCCCAGGCCTACGTTTTCCAAAGCTTTTTGAGCCCGCTCGTCACGCTCCTTTTTAGAAGCACCGGCATAAATTAATGGTAAAGCAACATTATCTAAAGATGTTGAACGGGGTAAAAGATTAAAAGTTTGAAAAACAAACCCGATCTCTTTATTTCTTACCTCAGCAAGCTCATTATCGGTCATATGGCTCACATTAATTCCATTAAGAATGTATGTTCCCTTACTTGGGGTATCTAAACAGCCAAGAATGTTCATTAAGGTCGATTTACCAGAACCTGAAGGCCCCATTAAAGCAACGAACTCGCCTTTATGGATATCAAGAGTAACGGATTTTAAAGCATGAATAACTTCTGAACCTATAACGTATTTACGGCCTATCTCTGTAATTTGTATTAATGCTTTTTCCATCACTTTTTTCTTTTTAGACGATCTTTAATACTTCAATGTTACACTTCAGCTTATTTTTCTATGATCTTAGGGACAAAGAAGAAGCTTTCGTTGTGTTTAGCTGCATTCTTTAATCCATCTTGTACTGTAATTTCCTGCTTCACTACATCTTCTCTCCAGATGTTTTCTTCCTGGTTCATATAAACCAAAGGCTTTACACCTGTAGTATCCAACTCATTCAACTTCTCCATAAAAGTAAGTATCTTATTCATGTCGGCAATCAATGTATCAACTTCTTTATCTTCAATAGCTATTCTGGCTAAATCAGCAACTTTATTTATGGTTTGCTTATCTATAATCATTTATGAGCAAGTTTACTGTTTATTAAATCAAAAACGCGGTCCTTCAATATATCTGAGTCATCAACACCCAAATCCTGAGTCCCAATTGGTTTGTGGATGTAAATATCGCAAATTCCCGGACTTGTTCCATATTTTGATCCATCATCCCACATTCTTTTCCAAACATTAATCATACTGACAGGAACAATGGCTATATTTTTTTCAATTGCAAGTCTAAAAGGCCCATTTTTAAAAGGGATTGTTTTGGGAGGATATTGATCTTCTATCCTTCCTTCCGGAAAAATAATCAGGCTCATTCCCTTTTCCAGATTATCACCTGCTTTTTTAAACGCCCTAAACGCCGAAATCTTACTCTCACGCTTTACCGGAACATCAATAGTATTAAAAAACAACTTTAAAACAGGGTTAGCCAGCAACTCTTCTTTACCCATAAAATGAAAGCGTCCCTTTGCAATTACACAAAGTATCATGATATCAAAATTAGAAGTATGATTGGCACAATAGATATAAGTCTGATCGCTTTTTAATTCCTCTTCAAACTTAATACGATAAGCCAATCCAATAAAGAAACTACAAATGAAGCTATTCCATTTGCGCAATTTGTTCATCAGGTCGTAGTACTTTGGGTTTCTCGAAGCAAGATAATAAAACGGGTAAAACAGAGCCGAAAAAACCAAAAGAACAAATAAAGAATAAATACGGTGCAGGTGCCTTAGAAGTTTAACCATTGAATTCAAACATACAAATTTTTAGAATTCAAACCATTAAAGTATCAGAGTTGAGAAATTAATTAACCAATTAAAGAAATAAGGATAAAAAAAGAAATTATTAGCAGATCGAGTTGTGGTTTTTTATTAATTTCGGCCCTATGAAAGAAACGGTAGTTAGTGGCATACGTCCGACAGGAAAATTACACTTAGGGAATTATTTTGGTGCAGTAACCAACTTTGTAAAAATGCAGTACGATTATAACTGCTTTTTTTTCATTGCTGATCTTCATTCTTTAACAACTCATCCTACTCCTGGAGATTTACATGGCTACGTTAGACACGTTTTGGTAGAATATCTTGCATGTGGAATAGACCCTGAAGAAACAACCATCTATATTCAGTCTGATGTTCCGGAAGTTGCCGAACTGTATTTATATCTTAATATGAATGCATACATGGGTGAGTTGGAAAGAAGTACTTCATTTAAAGACAAAGTAAGGTCTCAGCCAGATAATGTAAATGCAGGTCTGCTAACCTACCCTACCTTAATGGCAGCTGATATTTTGATCCATAAGGCTACAAAAGTACCCGTTGGAAAAGATCAGGAACAGCACCTTGAATTTACACGTACTTTTGGCAATAGATTTAACAGATTATATAATTCAGAATATTTCCCTGAAGCATTTGCTTTTAACTACTCGAAAAATCTGGTTAAGGTACCTGGTTTAGATGGAAATGGAAAAATGAGCAAATCAAACGGAGAAGGTAGCTGCATCTATTTATCAGACAGCCCTGAAATTATCCGTAAAAAAGTGTCGCGCGCGGTAACTGATAGTGGCCCTTCAGCGGAAAACCAAACAAAACCGGAAGCAATCCAGAATCTGTTTGATTTAATGAAAATTGTTTCACCCGCCGATACACTGAAACATTTTGATGACTTGTATAATAAAATGGGTATTCGGTACGGTGACTTCAAAAAGCAACTGGCCGAAGATATGATCATTTTTAACACCCCCATTCGTGAGCGTATTGAAGATCTTTCTAAAGACAGTTCATATTTACGTCAGGTAGCTATTCATGGTGCTTTAAAAGCCAGAGAAAGCGCACAAAAAACAATAAGAGAGGTCAGACAATTAATTGGCTTCAAATCATTTTAACTTATTGCCTAAAATAACTACCTTACTGATCTTCAATAAAAGTTTATGCACATAGCGATAGTAGGAAATATAGGAGCAGGAAAAACCACGCTAACGGGTTTACTGGCTAAGAATTATGGATGGGAAGCTTTATACGAAGCTGTTGACAATAACCCATATCTCGAAGATTTTTACAGCGACATGAAAAGATGGAGCTTCAATCTTCAAATTTACTTTCTTAATAGTCGTTTCCAACAAATCGTAGATATACAAAACTTCAACAGAAACGTAATACAGGATAGGACCATATATGAGGATGCTCATATATTTGCTGATAACTTACACGACATGGGCCTGATGACCACAAGAGATCATCAAAACTATAAAGCAATTTTTGCAAATGTAACCTCGTTTATCAAACCTCCTGACTTACTTGTTTACCTTCGTGCATCTGTACCTACATTGGTTAACAATATCCAGCGCAGAGGCAGGGAATATGAGGCCAGCATCCGAATAGATTACTTATCAAAGTTAAATGAAAAGTACGAAGCCTGGATTAAAGATTATAAACTGGGTAACCTGCTTATTCTGGATAAGGATAAATTAGACTTCACTAATAACCCTGAAGATCTGGGAACAATAATACAAGCTATAGAAGCCGAAATAAACGGATTATTTTAAATGAAGATTCTCGGAATCATACCTGCAAGATACGCCTCAACCCGCTTTCCGGGCAAACCTTTAGTTCAAATTAAGGGAAAGAGTATGATCCAAAGGGTTTATGAACAAGCTAGTAAGGCCACAAGCTTATCTGATGTAATTGTGGCTACCGACGATGAACGCATTGCTGCTGAAGTTAAAAGGTTTGGAGGCAAATTCATTGTTACCGGAAGTGATCATTTAAGTGGCACAGATCGCTGTGCGGAAGTAGCAACGTCTGTTTCCGGATACGATGCCATCATAAACATACAAGGTGACGAGCCTTATATAGACCCAGAGCAGATTGATCTTTTAGCCTCGTGTTTTAACGAAAAGGGGGTTCAGTTAGCTACCTTAATTAAGGAAATACATACAGAAACTGAGCTTTATAATGTTAATATTCCTAAAGTGGTTATCAATTCCAAAGGAGAAGCCACTTATTTTAGCCGACAAACAATCCCGTATATCAGAAGTCAGGAAAAGGAGAATTGGCTAAAAGCTCATCAGTTTTATAAGCATATCGGCATTTATGGTTACACCTATCCTATCCTGTTAGAAATTACTAAACTCCCTCAATCCTCTTTAGAAATTGCAGAAAGTTTAGAACAATTAAGATGGATAGAAAATGGGTACAGAATCCAAACCAAAGTAACTGAAATTGAAACCATAGCCATAGATACCCCTGAAGATCTAATTAAAATAAACGATGGCGTATGAAACAACTAATAACCTGCATTTTTCTCTGCACCATTTTTTTAGTTGCATGTAATAGCACAGACAAAGACGATGCCGCCGGAAAAGATCTTGTAAAGATTGTAACAAAGCCATTTAGTGATTCTTTAAAGGCTGATACCTTTAAAGTACAGATACTGGGGGATAAACCCGACAACATGCACCTTGCATTCTCCATCACCTCTTTTAATGGCAAACAGATTTACGATGTAGACATTAAAGCTACCGATTTGTTCAAGAATTACATTGCTACCATTGATCTTTCCAAGAAGAAAAATCAGATCAAATTTCTACAGGAAGAAGTTAACCGTTTCTTTGACGACGAGAACTTCATGGAACCCGCCGTTGATGAGGCAGACCTGCCTGATGCAAACGTACCCGATAAAGCATTTTTCGACGAGTTAAAAAAAAACAGATTGAATGGATTCATTTATCGACTTGGTAAAGAGAGTAAAAACTACGTAGCCTGGTCTGATAAAGAAGGTAAGGTTAAAACTTACTATACCTGTTGCACTAAGTAAAATCTTATATTTTAGTAAAAACCCCTATCAACACAATAAATGCTTATTTGATGCGTTTTTGAGCATTCCATTAAAATTGTTGAAAATAATTAAAAAAAATATTATGATAATTTCAAATTTAACACTATGTTTATATAACGAAACAAAAAGAACTACGTAATAACTTATAAATAAACAACCTAGAATATTCTAACCAAATATACTTTAAAGAAAGTGCCCGAAATATTTCGGGCCTTTTTTTTGTCCCCCAGCATAAAAACCTTAAGTTGTCAAAAAACATTATTTTAGCTTTCTTAATAAATGTTATACGGTAATTTATGCTGAAGAGGTTATCCATTTTCATTTTCCTTACACTATCGTTTCTTACCGTAACTGCGCAAAAAGCAAGTGTTGCCGGTAGGGTTGTCGATACATTGGAAAAAAGGAATCTGGAACACAGTTCAGTTTTATTGCTAAGATCCGTTGACTCTGTAATGGTTAAAACTACTCGAACAAATGCAGAGGGAAAGTTTGAATTTAGAAACATTGCCAAGGGTGATTACAAGCTGCTGGTAACATTCCCTAAAATGGCCGACTATATCACGAACTTAAGGATTTCGGACACTTCCAACATCAAACTGGGCGACATTAAAATGGAGCTAAAATCAAAACTCTTAAGTGAAGTAGTTATACAGGCTAAAAGTGCCGTACGCATGAAAGGCGATACTTTGGTGTTTCAGGCTGATAGCTTTGCTGTGCGTAGCAATGCGAATGTTCAAGAGTTGCTAAAGAGGCTACCAGGAGTTGTTGTAGATAAAAACGGAAATATAAAAGCACAGGGTAAAGATGTAAAGACAGTTTTGGTTGATGGAGATGAGTTTTTTGGCGATGACCCGCTTTTAGCCACAAAATATTTAAAGGCAAATGCTGTAGAAGAAGTTCAGGTTTTCGATAAAAAAAGTAAAACAGCAGAGCTTACGGGAATAGATGATGGGGTAAAAAACAAAACCATTAATATCAAATTAAAGGAAAATGCCAAAAACGGATACCTGGCATCTTTAGATGCAAACCAGGGAAACGACAAGTTCCGTGATTACGGTGCTATGGCTGGGGTTTTTAAGAGCAAGCTCAAAGCTGCAGTTTATGGAACCTACTCTACCCTAACCAATGATTCTAAGATCAACCGATCTATGCGAAAGCTTAAAGGCGAAGAATATGATGTAATTGAGGTGGGCGATGATGGCAGCTCGGTGATGTATTCCTCTGGTGGTGATGATGATGATGATTACAGCTCCCCCACCAGCGGTTTGCCCAATAATTTCAATATGGGGGGGCACTTTGCCGACAGGTTCGAAAACAACACAATGGGAATAAAGCTCAATTTTAAAGGCTTCGATTACAAAAACAAGAATGTAAGAACTTCTAAATCCGAGGAACTTTTACCCAATGGATCGTTATTTTCAAGCTCCGGAAGAAAAGAAGACAGGTCGAAAAATACAGGTGAAAGCTTAAGAGGTGGATATAGTTACAATATCGACTCACTTACTACATTAAAAATAGCCTTTGGAGCAAAGCAAAACAGAAATCAGCTAAACTCTACGAGTGACGACTTTACAAGAGATCAGCGAGGCTTATTTATCAGTAACAATACCCAAACCAATACCGGCTCTGGTCATAGTGAAGCATTTAATGGAAATATCAACTGGTCAAAAAGATTTAATAAAAAAGGAAGAACACTATCAATAGACATTCAGCCCGAGAATCTTTCCAGTAAAAACATTGAAAAAAGTATAAATCAGACAAAGTACTATGATGACAATGGCCATGAAAACCGGGTAGAAAACACGAACCTGAATAAAGACAACGTAAACGATCAAAAGTCAATAGGCACCAGGATCAGTTATACAGAACCCTTGTCAAAACGGTGGGCTATAGAAGCAGGATATAGCTTTAAAACAATAGCATCAAGCAGCTACAGATTAGTTTCAGATAATAGCACCAATAAAATAGACTCTTTAAGTAATAATTTTAAGTTCATCAATTTCTCTAATGTTGGAAAAATAATTACGCAATATAAGGTTAAGAACTTCTCTATCTCTACCGGATTGGAAGCCACACAAACAAATTTTGTGCTTAAAGATCTGGATCAGCAAAGCGACTTTGATCGCAACTATTTAAACTTGTCGCCAAGCACCAACCTATTCTATAAAATAAACAACAACAGCAACTTATCTGTAAACTACAATGGTTACATGCAACAGCCAAGCATTAATCAAATACAACCGGTAAGGCAGCTAAACAACCCCTTATTTCAGGTTATTGGAAACCCATCTTTAAGGCCTTCGTTTACAAATAACTTCGGCCTTTCTTACAATAGTTTTCAGTTCTCAACCGACCAGTATATCTCTGGTTATTTTAGCTACGGTTTTACAAATAACGCTATTGTCGACACAGAAATAGTTGATGAATTTAACAAAAGAATCTCCAGCTATACCAACCTGAATGGAAACAATTCAATAGCAGGAAACGTATATTACTCTAAAGGTTTTCCGAAGTTAAACTTCCGCTTTGGTGTAGACCTCGGGTTTAATACCTCCAACAACCAAACGATATTAAACTTTACACGAAACAAAACAAGAAACACTCAATTTAATTTGAGAACATCTTTTAATTACTATACACATAAACTTGATTTAAGCTATACCCCATCGGCCAGCTTTATGTATGGTAAATCATCTATTGGTAGCATTAACGACGGCAGAAGCTTAATTCACGACCATGAGTTATCTGCAACAGTACAATTACCTTACAAATTCGAATTTAACTCAACCATGTCACTTTCATTTCGTCCTGCCAACTCATCTTTTGATAAAGATCTGGACGTAATCATATGGAATGGATATCTATCAACCAAGGTATTAAAAAACGAAGCGCTTGAAATTAAACTTTCCATAACAGATATCCTTAATCAAAAAATTGGATACAACAGATATGTTGGTGGAAATATTAAAAGTGAAAGTACGTTTAGCTATATTCCCAGATATGTATTATTTGGAATAAACTGGAATTTAAGTGGTAATTTTATTAAAAACTCCAGCGTTAAATAGCTAATCAATGAGTAGGTCTGTATTTTTTCTTCTCTTCTGTGCAATGCCGTTTAAGTTGCTGGCCCAGCAGCTTTTTATTCCGAATGGAAAAATTACGTTCGAAAAAAGGATAAACATGGTGCGTACAATGGCGGATTTTGGACTTTCTGATGAAATTAAAGGAGGTATGAAAAAGTACAAAACCAGTAATTGGGACCTTTATTTTGACCGTACAAGGTCTATTTATAAAGCTCAAAAAAAAGACGACAATGATGAGGATTTAATGTACTTTATTGCACCTGGCGAATCGACCAACGAACTTTATGCCGATTACGCAAACAGAAACCGCATATTAAGGAAAAACATTATGGGCGACGATTACCTGCTGAAAGACACTATACCCCATGTAAGCTGGAAAATTATGCACGACATCCGTATTATTTCCGGTTTCGAATGCAGGAAAGCCATAGGTCGCATTAACGACACGGTTTATGTGGTTGCTTTTTATACAGATGAAATTTTACTGCGCGGAGGACCTGAGGGGTTCAACGGGTTGCCAGGCATGATATTGGGGCTTGCCATCCCCAGACTAAATACGACCTGGTTTGCCACCAAAGTTGATGCTTTTACTAATTTTAATAACGAAATTCAACCACCTAACAAGGGCAAAAAAACAGAAACAGAGAGAGAATTGAAGAAATTAATTGAATTATTTACGCGTTACAACGGAAATAAAAACGAAAAACCAGAAGAAATACGCAAAGCGATATATGGATTTGTACTTTAAACCGGCTTATTTATATAATTGTTAGTCAGCAGCTAGAAGGCAAATCATATAGAGAATTTCATTAAATCATTTTTTCCTTTACGAATATTTAAAAAAAGAGCCTTAAAGCTTCGGTTTATTTGCTAACTTTGTATCCCGTACAAAAACAATAAGGACAGCATAAAAAACTGCCTTTATATCAGAAATTCACAAACATGACTAAGTATATTTTTGTTACGGGCGGTGTTACTTCCTCTTTGGGTAAGGGCATCATCTCCGCTTCATTAGCCAAACTATTACAAGCACGCGGCTACAGTGTAACCATTCAAAAGTTTGACCCGTATATCAACATCGATCCGGGAACGCTAAATCCTTACGAACATGGCGAATGCTATGTTACTGAAGATGGTGCAGAAACAGACCTTGATCTTGGGCACTATGAGCGTTTCTTAAATGTTCCAACCACACAGGCTAACAACATTACTACTGGTCGTATTTATCAGAATGTAATCAACAAAGAAAGACAAGGGGAATACCTTGGTAAAACTGTGCAGGTTGTACCTAATATTACTGATGAGATCAAAAGAAACATGCGCATTTTAGGCGATAGCGGTAAATATGATATCGTTATTACGGAACTGGGTGGTACTGTTGGTGATATCGAATCTCTTCCATTTATAGAGGCAGTGCGTCAGTTTAAATGGGAAGAAGGCGCTAATAATGCCATAGTTATCCACTTAACACTAATCCCTTTCCTTGCAGCAGCCGGCGAATTAAAAACCAAACCTACACAACACTCTGTTAAAGCTTTATTGGAGTATGGTATACAACCAGATATTTTGGTTTGCCGTACTGAGCACCATATCTCTCAGGACATCCGTAAAAAAATTGCCTTGTTCTGTAATGTAAACGTTAATGCGGTAATCGAATCTATTGATGCATCATCAATTTATTCAGTTCCGTTGTTAATGATGAAAGAGCAGTTGGATAAAACGGTCTTAACCAAATTAAAACTGGCTCATAAAAACGAACCTGATATGGAAAGCTGGAAAGATTTCCTTGGTCGTTTAAAAAACCCTACATCAGAAGTAACTATAGGTGTTGTAGGTAAATATGTGGAATTACCTGATGCTTATAAATCTATAACTGAGTCATTTGTTCATGCCGGTGCAAAGAACGAATGCAAAGTACGTGTTCAATACATTCATTCAGAAGGAGTTTATCCTGATAATGCGAAAGAAAAACTTGGTCATTTAGATGGTTTACTTGTTGCTCCTGGTTTTGGTAGCAGAGGTATTGAAGGAAAAATTGATGCAATTAAATATGTAAGAGAAAACAACGTTCCGTTCTTTGGAATTTGTTTAGGTATGCAATGTTCAGTTATCGAGTATGGAAGAAATGTACTTGGATTACAAAATGCAAATACTACCGAGATTGATGAAAACACTGAGCATCCGGTAATTAATATGATGGAAGATCAGAAAACCATTACCAATAAAGGCGGTACCATGCGTTTAGGTTCTTATCCATGCGACCTTAAAAAAGGTACCAAGGCTTATGCTGCTTACGGAAAACAACATATTACAGAGCGTCACAGACATCGTTATGAATTCAATAACGCTTACTTAAGTCAATTTGAAGAAGCAGGAATGATTGCCTCAGGTATCAATCCTGAAAGTAATCTGGTAGAAATTGTGGAGCTTAAAAACCATCCTTTCTTTGTTGGTGGACAGTTTCACCCTGAATTAAAATCAACAGTTGCTAATCCTCACCCACTTTTTGTTAAATTTGTCGCCGCAGCGATGGAGTTTGCGAAGAAGAAAATAAAATAATACGCGTTTAATTAACAATAATGGATAGAAATACGTTTACAGGATTATTCCTGATCATGATTGTTCTGGCAGGTTCTTTTTACTTTTTCAAGCCAAGTGAGGCTGAAATTAAAAAAGAAAATGAAAGAATTGCTGCTGATTCTATAAAGAAAGCAACAGCAAATACTACCGCAACTCCGGCTACAGCAGCAGTTGCTACATTGCCAGCTGTTGATTCGACTGCATTAAAAGGTCCTTTTGGTGGCAATATCTCTGGCACAGAGCAAACTAGCGTTTTAGAAAACGAGAACTTAAAATTAACTTTCACTAACAAAGGTGGTAAGATTCTTTCCGCTCAAGTTAAAGGACAGACTACTTATGATGGTAAACCGGTAATTTTGTTTGACGGTAATCAAAACAAGTTTGGCTTAAACCTAAACATAGGTGGCAAAATTGTAAATACTAACGATTTATATTTTACTGCTTCTAAAAATGGCGCAAACAGCGTAATTATGCGCGCCAATTATTCTGGGGATAAATACATTGAATTTGTTTACGATGTAAAACCGAATAGCAGTAAGGTTGGTTTTAACATTAACCTGAATGGCTTAAATCAGGTTATTCAAAACAATACAATTACTTTAAACTGGGAAGCTACTTTACTTGAACAAGAAAAATCAGGTAAAAAAGAGCAGGAACATTCAGCTCCATATTACAAATATGCTGGCGAAAATCCCAACCATCTAAGTGTTGCTAAAGACGAAAAAGAAGAACTAAAAGAAGGAAAAATCGAATGGTTCTCTTTCAAACAACACTTCTTCTCGGCGGTATTAATACCAACAGTTCCTTTTGATAAAGGTGAACTTGAAGTTAAAGTAACTACTGAGCCAGGTCAGATTAAATGGTATGGCGCTAATATGCAACTTACATTTAACCAATTGGCTGCTCAAAACTATTCCATGGAGTTTTACTTTGGAACCAACAAATTCTCTACCTTAAAAGCTCAGGGACATGAATTGGAAAAACAAGTAGACATGGGATACTGGCCATTAAAATACATCAACAGATTTATTGTATTGCCTGTATTTAACTTCCTTGAAGGTTTTGGATGGGGGTATGGATTAATTATCCTGGTACTGACAATTATGCTAAAACTAGCCATGTCGCCACTAACATATAAATCATATCTTTCAATGGCTAAGATGAGAATCTTGAAACCTGAGATGGATGAAATTAAAGCAAAGGTAGGCGATGATAATCCAACATTGTTACAACAGGAATATTTAAAGCTTTACAAACAAGTAGGCGTTAATCCATTGGGCGGCTGTTTACCAATGTTACTGCAATTACCATTTGTAATGGCTTTCTTCTTCTTCTTCCCCAATTTATTTGAATTAAGAGGCGAAAGCTTTTTATGGATGAAGGATCTTTCTACCTATGATGATTTTATCAAGTTTGGTGTAAACATTCCTATTCTGGGTAATCACTTAAGTTTAATGTGTATACTGATGACGATTTCAACATTGATCTACACTTACTTTAATAATCAGATCTCTGGTGCAACCGGTCAAATGAAATACATCGGTTACATTATGCCAATTGTATTTCTAGGTGTGTTAAATAGCTACCCATCAGGTTTGAACTACTACTACTTCTTAGCTAACATGTTAACGTTTGCTCAGCAGTTCCTAATCAAGTCTATGGTAGATGATGAAAAAATCCATAAAACACTTCAGGATAACAAAACCAAACCTGTTGTAGAGAAAAAGAAATCAAGATTCAGTGCTAAGCTGGAAGACTATATGCGTCAGCAGCAACAAGCACAGATTCAACAAAAAAAGAATAAATAATTCTATTTCTTTAAGAGGCTATATAAACGTCCACAAAAAAGGGGTTATCATGATATATGATAGACCCCTTTTTTGTATCAATTTGCTTTAACCAATCTAGTCCTTATAGCAACGCTTCACATGGTTCACCCTTCTTTCACTCTTTGTCCACAAAAAGGTACTTTCGCGTGGATTTGGTGTATGCCTGGTGTGAACAATAAGTGGAAAAACAAGCCCTGGTATCCCCTTTTATTGTAAAATTTGATATACAATACGGATATGTCTTAAAATTTTCTAATTTTTAGGTTTCTAGAACTAAACCGGGATAAAAACAACCATTTTAATTATGCAGAAATATCTACTTCTCTCTCTCCTATTTTTTACAACGATCAGCTTTGCGCAAAAGAAACCGCTTGACCACACAGTGTATGATGCCTGGGAATCTGTTGCTTCCAGAAGGTTATCCAACAATGGAAATTGGGCGGCATATGGCATCGCTGCGCAGGAAGGAGATGCAAATTTGTATTTAACCAATCTGCTTACCAATGCGAAAACAAAAGTAAACCGGGTGGAAAGTGCTCAGTTTAGTGCTGATTCTAAATTCGCCGTGTTTGCCATTAAACCTTTTTATTCGGCTATACGACAAGCAAAAATCAAAAAGAAAAAAATAGAAGAAATGCCAAAGGACTCTTTGGGCATAGCCAACTTAACTAATCTCGCTATTGCAAAGGTTGCGCGTGTGAAATCTTTTAAACTACCAGAGAATGGCTTAGCCTTACTTGCTTATCAACTAGAAAAACCTATAGATACATCAAAGAAAGCACAGGGAGACACTGCTAAAAAGGATGACAAAGAAGGTTCTGATCTGATTTTCAGAAACCTTACAACAGGTACAGAACGTACTTTTAAATTTGTAAACGAATATGTTTTCAGTAAAGATGGTAAACAACTTGCCTTTGCTTGCACAGGTTCCAAAAAAGATAAGACAGCTCAAACAGGCGTTTTTCTTTTAAACACAGAAAAAGGCACGCTTAAAACATTGGTTAACGGAAAAGGAAGTTTCAAAAACTTTGTGTTTGACGATGAAAGTGAATCACTTGCATTTCTAGGAGAAAGAAGTCCGGAAAAAGCCGAAATTAAAGATTACTTTGTATACTATAACTCACCTTCGTTAGATACTGCCCAGGTTTTGGTAGACAATGACATCCCCGGCTTCCCTGCTAAATGGGCAGTTAGTGGCGATGGAAAATTAAACTTCAACAAAGAAGCCACAAAGCTGTTTTTTGGTATCGCTCCAATTAAAAAACCAAAAGATACTACCCTTATCGATTTTGAGCATGCACAGCTGGATGTATGGAGTTATAAAGACGACTACCTGCAGCCAATGCAGCTAAAAAATGCTGAAAAGGAATCGAAAAGAACTTATTTAACTTCTATCGAAATATTTAATAGTGATGTAAAAGTAGTGCCTTTAACAGACGTTAAACTGCCTGAAGCTAAACTAATTGATGAAGGTAACTCGAACTATGTACTTGCATCATCAGATTTTGGCAACAGAATCCAATCACAGTGGTCTGCAAATTCTATTAAAGACTATTATCTGGTTGATACAAAAACAGGATCAAGAAAAAAGATCATTGAAGGGCTTGTGGGAACTGCAATGCCATCACCATCTGGAAAATTTATACTTTACTTCGACAAAAAAACAGCTAACTGGTACACTTATACTATTGCAACAGGTAAGATTACACACCTAAATAACGGATTAAATGTTAAGCTTGTAGACGAAGAAAATGATGTACCGGATCAGCCAGATGCTTACGGACTTGCTGCATGGACTGAGGATGATAAAGCTGTTCTATTATACGACAGGTACGACATCTGGGAATTCTCTCCAGACGGAAAAAATGCTCCGCAAAACATCACCAATGGTTTTGGCAGGCAGAACAACATTACTTTCCGCTATCAACAACTAGACACCACCGTTCGCTTTTTGGGTAAAAAAGAGACGATACTGCTTGACGCCTTTAACAATACAACTAAAGAAAACGGATATTACAGAAAGAATATCGGCGACAATAAGAGCCCGGAGCTTGTTGTTATGGCTAAGTTTAAGTATTCAAATTTAGGCAAAGCAAGAGATGCCGATCGCTATATTTATGACAAGGCAAATTATACCAATTCTCCTAATGTTTTCGTATCAACAGATATGAAAACCGAGGTTAAATTAAGTAATACCAACCCTCAGCAACAAAATTACAATTGGGGAACTGCGGAACTGGTTAACTGGAGTACACCTAAAGGTTTTAAAGCCGACGGTATTCTTTACAAGCCTGAAGATTTCGATCCGGCTAAGAAATACCCTATGATTGTATATTTCTACGAGAAGTTATCAAATGGATTATATACGTATCAGCCACCAGCTCCTACTCCTTCAAGATTAAACATCTCTTATTTTGTGAGCAATGGGTATTTGGTTTTTGCACCAGATATAAGCTATGAAAGTGGCTATCCTGGCAAATCTGCAGAAGAATTCATTAATTCCGGGGTAGAATTTTTAAAGAAAAACTCATGGGTTGATGGCACTAAAATCGGTATCCAGGGACAAAGCTGGGGCGGCTATCAGGTAGCTCATTTAATTACAAGAACAAATATGTATGCTGCTGCATGGGCGGGTGCTCCGGTAGTAAACATGACTTCTGCTTATGGTGGTATGCGTTGGGAAAGTGGGATGAACAGACAGTTTCAGTATGAAAAAACACAGAGCAGGATTGGTGCAACTCTATGGGAAAAACCAGAATTATACATCGAAAACTCTCCATTATTTGCCTTACCTAAAGTAAATACACCGGTAGTAATTATGGCCAACGATGCCGACGGCGCAGTACCTTGGTACCAGGGAATTGAAATGTTTACAGGTTTAAGAAGGTTGGGCAAACCGGTATGGATGTTAAACTACAATAATGAGGCGCATAACCTGATAAAGCGCCAGAACAGAAAAGACATCCAAATCCGTGAACAGCAGTTCTTTGACTATTATTTAAAAGGAGCTAAAGCACCCTTATGGATGACACAGGGTATACCGGCAACAGAAAAAGGTAAAACATGGGGTTTTGAGCTTACTGATGAAAAGCCATAGGGATATATTGTTTAAAATCCCTACATTAACATCGTAAAACTAACTATCCCTAATGGCATTAAGTAGAATCTGGTCGGCCTTTATCATTGTTGCAATTGTTGTAGCCACTATAAAGTGTTTCTTTTTTGGACAATCTGATATATTTAATTGGATGGTCATTGGCAAAGCCAGTGACCCTGCAAATCCTTTAAAACTAGATGGCATTATTGAAACCTGCTGGGTTTCTGTGGAGTTATGTCTTAAACTAGTAGGTATTTTGGCGCTATTTATTGGTTTGATGAGCATTGCTGAAAAAGCTGGCGGCATTCGTTTATTGTCCCGTATAGTTGGGCCCTTCTTTTCTAAATTATTTCCGGATATTCCAAAAGGCCACCCTTCTATGGGGCACATGATTATGAACTTTTCTGCTAATCTATTAGGTTTAGATAACGCAGCTACTCCTTTTGGCTTAAAAGCTATGGAAAGTTTGCAAGAGCTAAACCCAAGTAAAGATACTGCATCAAATGCCCAAATCATGTTTCTTTGCCTTCATGCAGCTGGTTTAAACTTAATTCCGGTTAGTGTTATTGCAATCAGGGCTTCTCAAAATGCTTCTAATCCAACTGATATTTTTATTCCTTGTCTGATCGTTACTTTTGTTGGCACCATGGCAGCAATGCTTATTGTTTCTTTTAAACAAAAGATTAACCTGCTTCAACCTGTAGTCATTGTCTGGATCCTTAGTCTTTCTTTCATCATTGCATTATTGGTTTTATACATTACTTCGCTTAATGCCGATGGAATAAAATCATTCTCAGGAATTTTAAGCAACGGACTTATACTATTGGTTTTTCTGTTGATTATACTTGGGGCACTATATAAAAAGATTGATGTTTTTGATGCATTTGTTGAAGGTGCAAAAAATGGATTTGAAACCGCCGTTAAAATTATCCCTTATCTGGTTGGGATGCTGGTGGCAATAAGCATGCTTCGCACCAGTGGCACCTTTGATGTAATAATTGGGGGTATAAAAGATTTCTTCTCATTTTTAGGGGCCGACACCAGATTCGTAGAAGGCTTACCTACGGCTTTAATAAGACCACTGAGTGGCGGTGCTGCAAGAGGAATGATGGTAAGTACTATGGAAACCTATGGTCCGGATTCATTTGCAAGCAGGCTTTCTGGCATTTTCCAGGGTGCCTCTGACACTACTTTTTATGTAGTTGCAGTTTACTTTGGTTCTGTAAGTATTAAGAATACCCGTTATGCTATTGGCGCAATGCTGCTGGCCGATCTTGTTGGGGTATGTACAGCAATAGGTCTTGCTTATTTATTTTTTGGATAAGAAATATAGATTAAAGAATTATTTAGATTCTGTTGATATTATTCTGCTAATAATCTGTTCAAGTGCAGTGGGTTCTAAACTGGTATGCTTAGAAGACCTCCAGGTGGAAGTAGAATCTAACCACACACAAAAAGAATGGTAGCCATCTACTATTACTGCATAGGTTTCGTGAAAATCATCCTGTATGCGCATACAGAATCCGTTTATGGGCTTGCCCTGAACATCAAATCTGAAATTTAAATAGCTACTTAACATACTGATACCTGGTTAGTTATTTCTATAACAAATTAAGTTATAATATGTTTAGCCTATTTTAAATGCTTGCTATATTATTGTTAAATCTAGATGATTATTTTATGAATGAGAATGCTTAAATTTAATTGTAGCTTTATCTGCATAACATTAAAACATGGCAGATAATCAAATTACCGCAATTACAGAGCTAGACAGGTCTCATTATAAAACTAAGGTTTATGCAGGAGGGCATTTTATTTATTCTGATGAACCTGAAAGCATAGGCGGAACAGATGAAGGCATGACACCTGGAGCATTGTTGCTTGCTAGTTTAGGAAGCTGCACAGCTATTACCGTTAGAATGTATGCTGATCGGAAACAATACAACCTTGATGCAATTAAAATAGAGTTGGCTATTTGCGAGGAAAAGGAAATGAGCAAGGAAACAACTATTACCCGAAAAATTGAACTGATTGGGACATTAACAGAAGAGGAACGTAAACGCTTAATGCAGATAGCAGACAAGTGCCCCATTCATAAAATACTAACCAATCCCATAAGAATTGAGACCAGGTAACAAAAGCGTTTTACTATATACAATTTAGTACTATTTATACATTAATTAGTACAGTTGGCAAGTAACTAAGCCGCAAATTGGGCTTTGACTTTTTTAACAAGACTATCGATATCAAATGGCTTTGAAAGAAAGTCATTAGGTGAGCCTGGTAATTTTAATAAACTTTGCAGATTGTGACTTGCAGAGATCATTACAACAGGAATATTTTTAAATAAATTGTGTGCTTTTATTGCTTTGCAAATGTCCCGGCCGTCAATTCCACCAAGCATCACATCTAACAATACCAGATCAGGCCTTAACGATGATATGACATTTAATACATTTCTCCCGCTGGTTAAAGTAGATACCTCGAAACCCTCACCCTCCAATACAATCTTAATAATATCAACTATATCACTATCGTCGTCAACTGCTAATATTTTTCTGGACATTTCACTAACTCTTTTAGCTAATTATAAGCGATTTATATGCCACATTTTTCATTATTATTAATTAAATACTAGAAAAGTGATCTGGGACAATTTTTGTTAAAACTAATTTACTAGATCAAAAAATTTACTAAATCCCAATAATTTGATTTATTACTAAAATTATTAGCATATTTACATTTCATAAAGGCTTTAAAAAAACATGCTTTACGCGGTAGTAGATATAGAAACAACAGGTGGCTTTGCTTCAGGAAATGGAATCACAGAGATTTCAATTCTTATTCATGATGGTGTTTCTGTAATAGATATGTTTGAAACACTGATTAACCCTGCTCAGGAAATTCCTGAATACATACAGGCATTAACGGGCATAAACAATGAAATGGTTATAGATGCTCCGTTGTTCAATGATATAGCTCCAAAAGTATATGAATTGCTGCACGATAAAACTTTTGTTGCGCACAATGTAAATTTCGATTTTTCATTTGTTAAACATCAATTATCATTGGCAGGTTATCAGCTTCAATGCAATAAACTTTGTACCGTAAGGCTTAGCCGTAAAATACTTCCAGGTCATCGTTCTTACAGTCTGGGTAAGCTTTGTAATGCTTTAGGTATAGAGATAAACAACAGGCACCGTGCAGGTGGAGATGCAGCTGCTACGGCAATTCTATTAGGTATGCTTTTACAGGCAGATGCTGAAGGGATTATCAATCAATCGTTAAGAAAAGCTTCAAAAGAGCAGGCCCTGCCTCCTAATTTACCGAAATCGGAAATAGAAAAACTGCCTTTAAGCCCCGGTGTATATTACTTTAAAGATCAAAAGGGTAAAGTGATCTACATTGGTAAAGCTAAAAGCCTGAAAAAGAGGGTTTGTTCTCATTTTACAGGCAATAGCACAAGTAAACAGCGTCAGGATTTCCTCAAGGATATTTACAGTGTAGATTTTGAAGTATGTGGTACAGAACTAATGGCTTTTATTTTGGAAGCCACAGAGATCAAGAAACTATGGCCAACAAACAACCGAGCTTTAAAGCGTTTTGAACAGAAATATAGTTTGTATGCTTTCGAAGATCAAAAAGGCTATATAAGATTGGGCATAGATAAATTTAAAAAAAATACACCGGCCCTGTATAGTTTTAATACCATACTAGAGGGGCATAATCTTTTAAAGGCATTAATAAAAGAACATTTGCTGTGCGAAAAGCTTTGCTTTATTCAGAAAAACCGACAAGCTTGTACAGCTTATGAAGAAGGTAATTGTACCGGTGCCTGTGTAGGTAAAGAATCTGCTGCTGCCTACAACGTAAGGGTTAAATATGCTATTGAAGATTTAAAAAAGATGTTGCCATCTTTTGCCGTTATTGATAAAGGAAGAACTGAAGACGAACAAAGCTGTTTGCTTGTAGAGGAAGGAAAATTCTATGGCATGGGGTACATTTCACATCATGCAGATATTAATGCGCCTGAAGAGCTAAAATCAGTCCTACAGCCCTACCCTTCCAATGACTACATCCTTCATATGATATTATCACACACGGAGCAGTTCCCTCAAAAGAAAATAGCAATTTAAACTAGTGACTTTTCTTTTCTATCCTGCTGTGGATTTTTACGGTTTCTTTTAATGCTGCAGAGCCATACCACTGATAATAATCTGCGGTCATTACTTTGCTCATAATAACGGGATCAGTTTCTACTAACTTTTGTGCTTCATCGGTGCTTTCTACGTCGAAAATGAAAATACCGCGATAGTCGTTGTCATTTTTACCAAGCGGCCCGGCAACAACCAGCTTCCCCTCGTTAACCAGTTTGGTTATATTCGCCATGTGTCCTTTAAAAATACTATCTAATGAAGGTTTGGGTAAATCTTTGGCAGAACCCGTTTTTAAAATTACCAGAATGTATTTCTTCATCCCATAATCATCAGCTTTAAGTTCTTTAGCTAATTTTTCATCGTAGTTTTTATTTACTTCCTGAGCTCCTGCTTTATTGGCAACAAGTAACGTACAGATTAGCAGGGCTATTATTGTGAGTTTTCTTTTCATCCTGGATATAGATAAGTACAATTGAGGTAAAAGTACATACTGAATTTAACGATTTTAAATTGAATTAAAGAAAGTATGAAGCGACTTTACAATATCAGAAAGTGCAAATAATAACAAATTAAAGGCAGTATATTTTCCAAACCAACAAGGTAAATTCGTATCAATAACCTTTTGTAAAAACAGATGAAGACACAAATCACACAACAACAAATTGAAGATTACAGAAAGAATGGTTTTTTGCTTATTGAAGATTTTTTAGATAAGGATGAATTAGAAATCTGGCGCGAAGCGGTAACTGAGGCACTGATTCAACGCGATGGCAGAAAACTACCGGGGAAAGATACTAAAACTGGTGAAGAGGATGGGATTAATAAAAATGCCGACTATTTTGGAAAGGTATTCGATCAAATGCTCAACTTATGGCAAACCAATGAAAAAGTAAAACAGTTAATACTCGATGAAAATCTAGGTAAAATGGTTGCTGACTTATCTGGCTGTGATGGAATACGGGTATGGCATGATCAGGCATTGATAAAGCGTCCATGGGCCAACCCTACTTCGTGGCACTTAGACACGCCTTTTTGGTCCTTTTCTGACCGCCGCGCTTTATCCATCTGGATTGCACTTGATGATGCCACTCTAGAAAATGGATGCCTGTATTTCCTTCCAGGTTCATATCATTCAACCTCTTTTGAAAACCCAGGTATAGGCAAGAACATGGATGAAGTATTTAAGTTCTATCCTGAACTCTCTATTTCTGATTCAAAGGCGGTTCCTATGAAAGCTGGTAGCTGTTCTTTTCACAATGGCTTAACGATACATGGTGCTGGTGCTAACATGACAAAGGGCTTTCGACGAGCTATGACCTGTGCTTTTATGCCTGATGGTGCTGCGTTTAATGGAATCCAGAATATCCTATCTGATGAGCAGGTAGCTAAGCTGAAAGTAGGGGACCTGTTAAATGATGACGAACAAAATCCTTTGATCTATACTAAAAATCCTTCATTATCCTAACAGAAATAAACTCGGGGATAATGCATTATCCTCGAGTTTCTAATACAATACGAATGACCACTTACCGGGTTTAACATCAAACAGAAAATAATTTACATCTTCTCCTTTAAATATAACCTCGGGATGTTTTTTAAGACTTTTCTTATTTTTCACAAACAGTTTCCCATTTAATGATATATTGGACAAACCAGATTCCATTTTGGGCAAACCTATTTTAGCCAGGGTATTGGGTGGTATATCAACAAAAAAGGTGAGTTTGTTATCTCTCCTTTTCAGATCCACGGTAATATTTCCTTTTACGGTAGGCGTAACGCAGTAGATCTCATGTAAGTTTCCGGGTTGAGGCAATATACTAATCGTTTTATAGGCAGTCTCTTCCGGAGCAATTCCGGCAACATACTGAATTAAAAGTGTTAATGGGCCACCAGACCAACCATGATTATACGATCCCCCGCCATAGCCTTCGGATCCTATCCCCCAGCCTTCCCACAATGTAGTGAGGTGGCTTTCAACCATATTAGCATATCTCTTTTTCATTCTTCCCAGCCCACCTTTAGCATCATGCATAATAAAGAAAGACTCCATTATATACTTTTCCATATAAGGACTGGCATGGAATTCAGTCTTTAATACATTTTTAATGGCTTCGTATTTCCCACTATCTGCTAAACCTGTTAATACAGCTAATCCATTCCCCCTATCATCAATAACACCTTTATTTGTTGGGCTTTTATAAGCACTGCCGCTCCAAAATTTTCTATTGAAATTTATCTTTATAGATTTCAGTAACTCCTGATAGGCTTTTATATCAGATTGATTTCCTGTTAGCTCTGCCATTTTTACTGCAGTTTCAACGGCCATATAATACCATGCGTTTTCCAGTAATGGGGTATCAATATCTTCTCCCCAATCCATCCAGTCCCATCCTCCCGGACGATGTATTACTAAACCATCGTCCCCTAAACGCCACAATTGCAAATAATTTTTGACTGTAGGATAAACATGCCGAATCAAAGCAGTGTCTCCAGTATAACGATAATAATTCCAAAAACCATATTTCCCCACACTAGCAAGCATTTGAGTTGGAAGTTCGCCATTCCAACTACCCGCAGGAACAGGCGAATATAATACCCCATCAGGTTTTCGCCAGTCAACAAGGTTACGAATTGCTTTATTAATAATTAATTCTCCATTTCTGTCGCAGGCATACAAAATTTCACCCATTAGTATTACCGCGTCTCCCCACCATTGTGCCCTTTCCCTATCCGGATCTTGAATTGCATCTCTCAAATTAACATTTAGTGTATTATATGATTTTTCCCAAAGACGATTATAGAAAGGATCATCAGATTTAAATTTACCTATCTGTTCGGTATCATATCTGGTTTCCCGGTATTTCAAGTCAATAATTTTCACATCCTTAGGAACAGAGTAATGAACCTCATGTCCATTCAAATATCCAAATGTTTCAAACTCCTGTATCCCTGCTTTTGTAATATATTCTGTACGAACGTTATACTCACTACCGCCTTTATAGTTATCTGTTCGAATGTCTATTTTTAAACCAGCCGGAGCATCGATCTTTAAATATGGGGTAATGGATATATTTTTAGGCAATTTGGCAACAATCGGATTGCCATCACTCACCTTTGGCAGATTAGCGTTATTAGTATAATGTAAAAGTCCCGAATCTTTCCAAAAAGGGATGGGTCTTTTCACCAGATTATTCCATGGAGAAACTGGTGGCTTCCCATAGGAAGTAGCATTTACCCAGGAATGATCGTCAAAATCTGGCTGGTTCCAAAGCGGCATATCTTTCTGAGCATCAAAGTAAATATTAAACTCGGGCAAGCGATAATTTGGTAAAGGTGCGCTGGTATTGCCAAAAGCAGGATGCCGCATCACTTTCCAAGTTGAATTTGATATTATTACGTTGTTTCCTATCGTCATATCGTACAAAAGAGCCGATTTACCACTATTTTTATGGTCGTAACCATCTCTTCCCCAATACCAGGTTAATATATAGATCGTATTTTTTCCCTTGGTAAGATAGGGTGCCAGATTAATTTCATCATAATAGGTGTCACGTGGATTAGGCCCTCTTTTTAATTGACCTTCAAATACGATCATTTTCCCATTCACCCACAGCCAATACTTAGAATCGGTGCTAATTTTGGTAAGCACCTTATTTGGAATTTTATCGATAGAAACCTGCTTTCGGAAAGACGTCCATAAGTTAGTGTCTTTTTCTGCATGAGGAATTCCAATCCATTCTGCTTGCCAGCGCTCTGTCTGAGAGAAACAGGAAATACTTATGAATAAGACAATAATAAAGCAAAAAGATCTTATCAGATAATTCATATTTCTTAATTATTTGTTAAAAAATGCCGTCATCTCTCCTATCGTCGAGATGACGGCGTATCTATCCTGATGCGTTAGCCTAATATCCTGGATTTTGAACCAGGTTACTATTTATCTGCACCTCTCTAGATGGTATTGCATAGATCAATCTATTATTAGTTACATTAAATGAGGCTGGTAACAGCCAACCATAAAGGCTTTTAAGCTGCTTCCCTTTTGCATTTAAAGTTTCTACTGCCTTTCCATTGCGAACAAGATCAGTCCAGCGATGGTTTTCAAAAGCAAGTTCATGTCGCATTTCGCTGGCTACATTATCGTCAGTAGCAGAAGCCAGATTTGGTAATCCTGCTCTTTTTCTTACCTGATTTAAATAAGGCAGAGCTTCGGCATTTTTACCCTGCTTAACAAGACATTCTGCAAGCAGCAACAAAGCACCTGAATAACGGTAAACCGGCCAGTTCTGATCTGTATTCCACTCAACGGTATATGGTGGAAACACATATTTATTTATAAAGTAATAAAATGTTTTTCCGGCAGGCGGTGTGAAATTAACAGGACTAACAACGGAGCTTATTGTAAAAGAATCTCCGGTTTGAGTGCCAATAGCTACACCAATTGAAGCTGGCAGTCTTTTGTCGCCACTTTCATATGAACTCACCATTTCTTGAGTAGGCGCATTCCATCCCCCACTAGTAATACCTCCTCTTTGGTTGGTTCCATGTAATCCAAGAATGGCTTCTGTATTGGTAGTTTTTGGAATAAACCTCCATATAAAATCACTTTGCTGACCATCGTTACCTGCCTTATATTGTACTTCAAAAATTGATTCGCTGTTGTTTTTATTTGTTGGCGAAAACACATCGGTATAATTTGGTAGAAGTGTATAATTCATCTTGGTGATATCTAACAGCTCAGTTTCTGCTTTCGCATAATCGCGTGTTGGCTTAGACATATAAGCATAAGCCAAGAGCATTTTGGCAGCACCTTTACTAACCCTTCCGGTTTGAGGAAAAGCTGTCGCTACCGGAAGTTTTGCTATGGCATCATTCAGATCAGCAATGATCTGAGCATATACTTCATCAACTGTGTTTCTAGGCAGGAATGCACCAGTTTCTGAGACAATCTCCTCCAATTGCAATGGCACGCCCCCATAATGCGTTACAAGATCAAAATAGTAATATGCACGAAGAAATAAGGCCTGCCCTGAAAGATCGTCCATAGATGACTGCGAAAGTCCAATCGTGTTCGCTTTCAGTCTGGTCAGTACTGTATTTGCCTTAGCAATTCCAGAGTAATCATTTCCGTACCTGTTACCTGCATTATTTGGTTCTGCACTTGACAAACTATTGTCAAGGAAGACCGCCATTGCTTCTATACTGGTTTCAGATCCTCTGTCTGATGAATAATAATTAAAGAAGGTATTGTCTGAACGCATTTCATCCATATAAATACCTGTAAAAGCAACTCCTCTAAGGTTGCTATAAGCAGAAACTACAGCCTGCTGAAATTCAGTTTCACTTTTAAAAAAAGTTGGGGCACTAACACTGGTCTTAGGTACAAGATCAAGCTCACTTTTTTTACAGGAAAGAAATCCAATGGAAACTGCCACGATGTATAATATTTTATTTTTCATGATTATTTTTCTAGATTAAAAGCCTACGTTAAGTCCCAGTGTAAAAATCTGAGAGATTGGATAAGAAGTAAAATCACGTCCCTGACTTAAACCGTTAAGTCCGGACATACCTGCTTCAGGATTCATCCCCGGATATTTAGTAAAAATTAAAGGGTTTTGAGTACTGAAATATACCCTGGCGTTTTTGATATACTCATTGGGTTTAAAAGGCAGCTTATAGCCCAGCGTTATATTCTTTACAGCCAAATAAGTAGCACTAAAGACCTGTCTGGACGTAAAATTGCGGAAGTCGGCAGTGGTGCCGGTTCTTGTTCTTGGATAAATTCCATCTCCCGGCTCTTCAATTGAGCGCCATCTTTTAGCTACTCCTTTTCTTACATTAAAGACACCATCCAGATTTTCGGTTGATTGAAAAGCATCATCTGCTATCTCATTTCCTACAGAACCTGCAATAACAATACTTAGATCTAGGTTTTTATAACTAAACCTATTCGTTAATCCATAAGTAAAATCAGGGTTTGGGTTACCGATGTAAGTTCTGTCATTTTCATCTATAATACCATCAGGAACGCCGTCTGGCCCACTAATGTCTTTAAATCTTGCTGTACCCACCATAGAAGTTGCACCATGGGGCTGGGTATCAAATTCTTCCTGGGTCATATATACACCAGTATTGATATATCCGTAAAACATTCCTATTGGATTACCTACAGCTGTTCTGTTATCATCCCAATAAAGACTATATCCTCCAATAGGTGCATTGTTTGTGCCTAATTTGATTACCTTATTTCTATCAAAGGAAATGTTAAAACCTGTAGTCCATTTTAATTCACCATCGAGGTTTCTCGATTCCAAACTCAGCTCATGCCCCCAGAAATCAAAACGGCCTATATTTGATGTAATACTGTTAAACCCAGATTGAACAGGGATATCTACATTATAAAGCAGTCCATCCGTTTTTTTCCAATAGTAATCATAGGTTAATCTCAACCTGTCATTAAAGAGTCCAAGGTCAACACCAGCGTCGAAACTAGATGTAGTTTCCCAAGTAAGAAAGGAATTGCCGATCCCGTCAAGAGATTTGCCTGGTGTTACCTGGTTTCCAAACACATAATTATCAGAATTTACAGAAGCCAGGTAGGTATAATCTCCAATATTGTTATTTCCCACTTTACCATAACTTGCCCTAAATTTTAACAGGCTTATTTTATCCTGTTCTTTCATAAACTTCTCATCAGAAGCTACCCATCCTATTGAAACCGATGGAAAATTACCATACTTATTATCCGTTCCAAATCTTGACGAACCGTCTCTTCTAAACGCCAGTGAAATCAAATATTTATTGTCGTAATTATAGTTTAAGCGGCCTATGTACGATAATAATGAGGATTCTGTTGTACCTGCAGTTCCTATTCTGGTAGTTGCTGCATTTATCCATTGAACATTATCATCCGGAAATTCTGAAGCTTGAATATTGCTGTTTTCCGATCTGAATTTTTGAAAGGTATAACCCACAAAGGCATCCAGATTATGTTTTTCATTAAAGGTTTTCTGATAAGTAAGGGTATTCTCGGCCAGTAAATTTAAGAATCTATTAGTACCGTAACTTCCCGTAGGAGGTTGAGGGGGAGCACCTCCCAAACCACCCTGAGCTGTTGATGGCGTAAACGATCTGTTAATCGCACTCTCGGTGTTCCCATTCAAACTAATTTTATATTCTAATCCGGGAATAATCTTATACGATGCAAATGCATTAGCTAAAACCGTTGTTTGCTCCGAAGGATTAACTCTTTGAGTTAAAACCAGGTAAAAATTAGGATTAGCGAACATTCCAGGCTGCGAAAAACTAATCGGATAACTACCATCCGGATTTTTATAGTTTAACGTTGGATCCATTAAAAATGCCTGCTGAATAATGGCCCGTCCATTATCAAGCCCGGGAGTTACCTGATTGCGTCGGTAAGTACCTGACAGATTAAATCCAATAGTTAGTTTATCTGTCGCACTATAAATGTTATTAGTTCTGCCACTTATTCGATTTGCAAAAGTATTTAAGATCACCCCTTCCTGCTTATTGTAGTTAAGATTAATGGTCGATTTCAAATCTGTTCCACCTGACGCTAACGATAAGTTATAATCTTGGGTAATTGCATCCCTCAATAAAACGTCATACCAATTGGTACCTGAATTTGCCCCGTATTGTTGTGGATTCTGATACACGCTCGGAACACCACCGGTATAGCCTTCATATCGGGCAGCATCTTCATAATATTCTTTCTTAAATTGAGCGAACTCAGGTGCATTCATCAAATCAGGTTTCCCTCTGTCAGATACCCTTACCAATCCTGCGTAAGAGCTGAGTTCGATACTTTTTTGTCCACCTTTGGCTTGTTTTGTTGTGACAAGAATTACCCCATTTGAAGCTCTTGAACCATATAAAGAAGAGGCAGAAGCGTCCTTTAATACTGTAATACTTGCTATTTCATCCGGACTGATCGTTTCGAGTCCGCTGGTAGATGGAAATCCGTCAATTACAATTAGTGGGTTGTTTCCTGCGTTGATCGAAGCAGCTCCTCTGATTCTAAATGACATATTTGCACCCGGAGCTCCAGAGTTGTTTGCGATTTGCACGCCTGCAAATTTCCCTTGTAATTTCTGACCGATATTAGCTACAGGCATGTCTTTAACCTCACTCGTGTTTAGCTGGCTTACAGCCCCTGTAACTTCTCTTTTATTTTGTGTTCCATAACTTACAACTACCACTTCATTTAATTTTTCACTGGCAGATTCCATCTGAACATTAATAACAGATCTGTCATTTGCCGGAATTTCCTTGGTTTGATATCCCACAGATGAGAAAACCAACACAGCGGAGGGTGCAGCTGTTAACTGATAATTTCCTTCGTTATTAGTTGTTGTTTTCTGATTTGTACCTTTCACAGCAACTGTAACTCCAGTTAATGGTTTTCCATCCTGAAGGTCTACCACCTTACCTGAAATAACTCCTTGCTGCTGGACATGATATCCATATAAATTTTCTTTTGTGAATGTCTTTGATTGTGCTGGTAAATAAAATATCAAAGACATAACCAGGCATGATCCGCCCCTTCTGATAAAAAAAAGCAATCTTTTCCTTTTCATAACTTGTTTAGATTTGGTTTATATTTAGGTTATAATAGAATTGAGGTAAAGAGTTGTAAGGTCTTACTCACTCTATTGACTAGAACAAACCTAAGCATTGGCCAATTATTTCCGTTTTACCAAAAGGCACTTATATTTGTACTTTTTGACATAATGAATTAGCTTTCCCTAGTTTTAAATCATATATATGATTAATCTTTTAAACTTTTTGGAAAATCACAAGAACTGAAAAGCTAAATTTTACTTGAAATGGATGTTACTATCGGCTTTTAAATACTCTTCAGAAATTTTTGTTTGAAGGATATTACCCACGTATACGGCTCGTTGATAGTTTTTACTGCTTATGCTAGTGATTTTTTGCAAAAGCTTGTTGCGCAACTTTCTAAATATCGGGAAAAGAGAATACATTTTAATTTTAGAAATCTGAAGTCTATTGCATGTTTCTTCATCAATTAGAAAGCGAACATAACAAGTATGAAGATACTTAATGAAATTCTTTTGATAAGCTTTCTTAAAAATATTGGACGCAATAGATTCATTTTCCAAAGCATTGGCCAGCATTACGGAATCTTCATCGGCAGAAACTTGTGTATCCGTCCATAAATAGAACATTTCTGTAGCTTCCTTTTTATTATTTGGCAGATGGTTTTCCGGGATCCCTAATAAATGGCCAACATATTTCCAAAGATGAAAAACACCAAGCTCTTCATTTTCCGAAATCTGCATACCCAATTTATGAAGCCCATGAAGATAGAAAAGGCTAAATCCTATATTAGTGGCAATCATATCGCCTAAATTAATTGGTTCACCCCATTTTTCTTTATCCCAATCTGTGTGTTTTTCTTTAATCATTAATCTTGAAAAAGAATGTATCATCCTGGTTCTGACAATATACTGATAGCCAAGTCCATTAATTTCTAAAGCTTTATCACGTGTAACATGTACCCAAAAATCCAATGTATCGGTTATTCTTTTAGCAGGCCCCTTTTTTAGCGCACCTGTATAAATAAGGGCCTTGTTTAAGTAAGCATAATCATAACCACTCATAAGGCTATAATCTCTCAAAGAAATGAGTGCGTTAGTTCCACTGCGCATACATAAATTGCAGCCCATTTTTATCAAGTCATCGTTTACCCAGGCAGGTTTCTCCTGCATAGTTAAAAACATTTTTTTCAAGTGATCAGTTAAGTTATCATCTTCAAGAACCTTATTTTTAGATAATTGCCTTACGTATAAATAGGCTTCGCCAAAACTTCTTCCATCAAATATTTCTTTTGCTGCTTCATCGCCCAAAACATCATATTTAGTGGCCAGCTTCACAAACTTATTTGGGATATTAAGATTGAGTTTGGCTCCCGACCATTCAGTTAACTGCCTTCCGCTACCCTTCTCCCAAAACCTTTTTAAGCATAAATCCATATAAATATGATTGTTTGATTTAACCAAGATACTGCAAAACTGCATACAATATTTCTCATCACTTGATTTAATTTCAGTTGATAAAACAATTTCTTTTGATCATTGTTTTCCTTCCAGGTATGGTGCGCTATCTTTCTTTATATAAGACGAATAGACACATCAACCAAACTTAAAACCAAAATATAAAACCGTATGAAAAATCTGACAATGAAAACAACCGCGCTCTTGGTTGCCCTGGTTATCATGGGAACCACGTTTACAAGCTGCAAAAGTGGCCCAAAAGATGATGCTGTAAAAGCCGCAGTGGAAACTGCACTGCTCTCAAACCCACACATTGCCGAAGCCGCTGTAACTGTTGAAAAAGGCGTAGCAACAATATCGGGCCAGGTTCCTGATGATGCAACTAAAGCAGACGTCGATAAAACTGTTGCAGGAGTTGCCGGAGTTAAATCTGTTGTAAACAATCTGACTGTGGTCCCCGAAACTCCGAGCGTACCTGTAGCCGCTACTGATGTGCTTACCAATGCCGTTAAGGATGCTACTAAAGATTTCCCCACAGTAACTGCAACGGTAAATGATGGCGTAGTCACATTAAAGGGTGAAATCCAAAAAGCAAATCTCCAGAAATTGATGATGGCTTTAAATGCGTTGAAACCTAAAAAAGTAGACAATTCACAACTGGTTATTAAATAGTTAAAGGAGATATATAAAATGGCTTTACAAGAAAAATATAAAGAATTGATAGATACTGCTACTGCACAGGGGGTTAACAACCTAAATGTACGTGAGCAGGAAGGTGTGCTATATATTGATGGCGATGCCAGTGGTTCAATAAAGCAACAACTGTGGGATACTTATGAACGTCTCGATCCCAATTACTCTTCTGGCGATTTAGTGATGAATATCAATAGCATAGCTGGCGTTACAGAAGGTTCAAAACTAAAAGTAACAACCAACAGCTCTAACTTAAATATTCGTAGCGGTCCTAGTACCGATGCTGATATTGTAGGCAAGGCTGCCAGGCATGAGGTGGTTACACTGGTTAGCAAAGCAAATGACCAATGGTGGGAGATTAAAACTGATAATGGGGCTGCAGGATATTCCTATACGCAATACCTGACACCGCTTTAATCACACCAAAGAAGGGGTGTCTAAAAAGATAAAGTCGTCATCTCTTTTTAGACACCCCCATTTAATTTGAACATTAACGATAAATATCCCGCATCCTAAAATTAAACTGAGTCATGATCTGACGTGTAAGTTCTCTGTACAATTCATTATAGTCAGGTCTGTTGTTAAAATTACCCCTAACTATATCCCAATCTTTTGCACTTAAAGCCCTTGAATCGCCAGTATATTTACCAGTAAGGCTTTCCCAGGTATATTGTGCAGGAATTCTGTCTGATGCGATCAACTTTCGGGATACAGCATCTGTGATCCTGTAGTCCATTATGGCTCGTGAATTTATGATTCTTCTCACAGCACTTATAGTTGCTGTAACGGTAATAGTGCTGGCACTTCCCGACATTTTATCACTCTTAGCAGGAATCTTTTTAGACACTCTATATGAATAATTATTGGTAGCCAGGTTGCTGAACCAGATGTCATACATCGATAGTTCTAAATTCTGATCAATTCTTCTATTTTGCCCGTCATTTCCGGTATAAAATTCATAATAATTAGAGTTACCAATTGAGTTTAAGTTCCATAGAATATCTCTTTCAAAGAAGCTCCCATCTATTGAATAATATCCAAAGCGCTGATCAAATTTAGTAACCAACACATTTGTAATAGCTGCTTCATGAGCCTCTTGTTTCTTTTCTATCACATCTTTAAAACCGGGAACATATTCATCAGCTAGCTTTAAGTTATTATAAGCGTTACGGGTGCTTACCCTATCTTGCCTATCCAACAGCGCAATTCCTCTATTATAATGTGCTTCAGCAGCACTCAACGCTGCCTGATTTAATTCGCTCTCATAATTTCTGGGACTGAAAGTGCTTATCTTTACGCCTGCATTCTTAAAACCATCGTACATTTTTTGCAGAGAGAAATAACCGTTATAGATGTTTGCAAACTGTTCTGATTTTCTACCCTTTCCTCCTTTCGCTGCCAAAATATCCTGTTCATATCTGGTCGAAGCTTCTTTGTATGCATCGGGAAGAATTTTTAAAGCATCAGAATTGGATGGATTCTTTTTAAGATCACTAATTGCAGCATAAAAGGCCTTATCATATTCTCCCTTCTCGTATAGTTTTTGGGTTGATACACAAGCAAAAAGGAACATCGAGAGCAGACATAATTTAAATAGCTTTTTCATAGGAATAATATTTAATTCAATTTACGGCAATTCTTCAGTAAATAAAAAAAGCCATCTGATAATTATCAGATGGCTTTTTTTATTTCTAATTAACCTTTTAAGCTTTAACCAAAAAATGTGCTGGCATTTCTGCAGCATTTAACATAAAATTATGAAGCTCATAGTTTTTAATGAAAGGGGTTAACTGTTCTGAACCGGGGCCAAACATTGTTAGCTCCACGTAATCTCCTGTATGGTTCATTCCTGCCCATTGCACATCGGTATACTTGCCCATAATCTTTCCATACTCATAAAATGGAAGATTCGACTCATTATATAACTGGCCCGGAACGATATCTTTAAAATGAGCTACTAAAGATTTTACGTCTTCCAGTTTCATCTCCAATCCCTGACTCTCCCTAATTATCTCTGTAATCTTTTGTTCACCAAATGATTGGTTTAATTGAGTAAGCAGCCAAGTATTACTATGTTTAAAATGTTGCAGACTGTCAAATTTCTTGTCGGCTTCATCAGCATAAAAAAGCCCAGGATTAGAATTACCATGATCTGTTGTTATGATTACCAAAGTTTCTCCATCCTTTTCAGCAAACTCTATTACTTTCCCAACTGCTTCATCAAAAGCCAATTGATCAAATATTAAACCTGCCACATCATTTGAATGTGCAGCCCAGTCTACCTTTCCAGCTTCAACCTGTAATGCAAAACCATTCTTATGGTCCTTCATTAGTTCTATGGCTTTCATCGTCATCTCAGCTATTGAAGGCACAGTCTTTATCAATTCAGGGTCATTTTTTCGATCTACTTCATAAGGTAAACCATCTTCAGCAAACAATCCCAAAACCGGCTTTAATTTATCAAGAGCAAGCATTTCAGCACGGTTTTCTGCAACTTTAAAACCTTGGGTAAGGTATTTAGGTATAATGCTGCCATCTTTTCTTTCTGAATCAAAGTATTTGCTTCCACCACCCATCATCACATCAAATTTTAGTTCTAAATACATTTCTGCAATTAAAGCTTGTCCATCTCGGTTATCTATATTTACACAGAAGCCAGCCGGTGTGGCGTGGGTAATTGGAACTGTAGTTACACAGCCAACTTTCTTTCCACTCTCTTTAAATTTTTGAAGTATTGGCTGAGGTTTCTCTCCTCTCATCCCAACATTTAATGAGCCATTCCTTACCCTCATTCCACCACCCCAGGATGAACTGGCAGCTGCTGAATCGGTAACCATTGAACTTGCTGAAGCCGTATCCATTAAAGCTCTTACAGCTTTGTTATTCCTATATAAGTCAAGCCATTTACTTCCTATGCCAAACGTACGGTTAGCATATAGATCGGCCATATTTAATGTTCCTGTACTCATGCCATCACTTACCATCATAATGATATTTTTCGCCTTTTTTACTCCTCCGATCGGTTTGGCAATAACATCATGCAAACCAACAAAAGGCATACTTATACCAGCAAGTATTCCGCCTTTTAATAGTGATCTTCTATTCATATACTTAAAAATATTTTCAATCAGCAAAGATCTATATGTACCATTAGAAATCCGGTCAGATAGAATTATGAAATTGTTAAGCTATTAAGAAGGTTTTTCTTTCAGAAATGTATATAAACACAAAAACCCTGCAGCGTTTAGCTACAGGGTTTTGCTTAAGATTTGGCACCGACCTACTCTCCCACGTGTTACCGCAGTACCA
>Ga0157373_10000078_pt1 | contig 84103 bp, 68 predicted proteins | sample C65metaG_FD_113460 | JGI IMG/M metagenome (GOLD analysis project Ga0157373, IMG submission 113460) | Corn rhizosphere microbial communities from Kellogg Biological Station, Michigan, USA - C6-5 metaG | ecosystem: Host-associated > Plants > Roots > Rhizosphere > Soil | place: USA: Michigan...
AACAGAGTAGTTAAGCCCGCCTGCGCAGATGGTACTGCATATTTGTGGGAGAGTATGTCGCCGCCTTTTTTTCAAAAACCCTGTTTCGAATAGAAACAGGGTTTTTTCGTTTTTATTGGTTTTATTTTTAAACAGCCAATAAAGAATTTCTTGATATTCTCATTATTGCAATATTGGCTGTATATACACTATTATAATCCTTTGTATAATGAAAAGTAAATGCTCTGAAAGATAGAATTATTGAGGAATATAAATGTGAAAAGTGGCTCCTTCCATATGTTTTCCTGTGGCTGTAATTATCCCGTTATGATTGTCTACTATCTTTTTCACAATAGCCAGTCCTATTCCGGTTCCATCGTAATCATCTCTGCTGTGCAGTCTTTGAAAAACACCAAATATTTTCTCGCTGTGCTGGGAATCAAAACCAATCCCATTATCTTTAAAAGTAATGTGGCAGTAGTTTTGCTCGGGCTGTAACTTTTCATTTTCTAATTCCTGTCCAGAAAGTAGACGGCTTTTAATTTCAATGGTAAGAGGAATATCTTTCTGTGAAAATTTTAAAGCATTATTGGTTAGGTTTTCCAGCAGTTGTACAAATAAAAATGGGATAATATAAATCTTACCATGTAGTTCAGTTGTAATGACAGCTTTTTTATCCTTGATGTTTTCAGAGAGAGCTTCTTTCACATTTTCAATAATGACGCTTAGGTCTGTATGTTCATAAATGTGCTCCGTAGTGCTTGCTTGTGAGAATACTAGTAAATCGTTAATTAGATTTCGCATGCGGTTGGCTGCATATAAAATCCTGTCAAATTTTGATTTTCCATCTTCGCTCAAATTCGAATATTCTTTTGTAAGAATCATGTTGGAAAAAGTCTGGATTTTTCGCAGCGGTTCCTGAAGATCATGGCTGGAAATCTGAGTAAATGCATCCAGTTCCGCATTCTTCTGTTTTAATTCTGTCGCATATTTTTCAATAGCTGCATATTGTTGAGCTAATTTTTCGTTAGCTTTTACAATTTTGTGATTTAAGGCAGCTGTTTCTTCTTCCTTAAGCTGCAGTTCCTTATTCTTTTTATACAATTCGGTAAAAACTAAAACTTTGGCTTTAAGAATTTCTGAAGAAAGCGGTTTAATCATATAATCCACAGCTCCAGATTGGTATCCTTTGAAAATATAGTCGGAAGTATCCATATTAGCTGTTAGAAAGATAATAGGAACATGCTTAAGTTTATCACTTTGGCGTATGAGCTCGGCTGTTTCAAAACCATCCATAAGCGGCATCTGTACATCCATGAGGATAATGGCAAAATCTTGGTTTTTTAGGAGTATTCTTAAAGCATCTTTACCTGAAGAAGCTTCTACAAATTCATATCCCTGACCAGCCAGAATGACTTGAAGAGAAAGTAGGTTTTCTTTCTTGTCATCGACTATTAATATTTTTACGGGATGTTTTTCCATGAGGCTTTCCATATTAAAATATTATTTTAGCCATACTCTCATCAGTGAAGACAGCTGTTCTACATTGACAGGTTTAGTAATGTAGTCAGAAGCTCCAGATTCAATACATCGTTGTCTGTCTCCTTTCATGGCTTTAGCAGTGACTGCAATAATAGTCAGATCTTTATGTCTAGGATTTCTGCGAATAATTTTCATAGTTTCATAACCATCAAGTTCGGGCATCATGATATCCATTAGTACAATATCGATAGTTTCGTTTCCGTTTAGTATTTCAACCGCCTCGTGACCACTTTCGGCGCTTATAACATCTAGTCCAAATCGTTCCAGTGCTGTAGTAAGGGCAAAAAGGTTTCGAACATCGTCATCTACCAAAAGTACTTTTTTATTTAGTAGTACATCTTCTTTTAAGTAAAACGTTTCAATACGCTTTTTCATATCTTCAGGCAGTTCTTTATGCACACGATGCATGAAAAGAGCAGTCTGGTCTACAAGCTCATCCATTGAAACAGCACTTTTGGTAATAATACTATGGGCAAAACGGCCGAGTTTGCTGCGTTGTTTTTTGCTTAGATCACCAGCTGAATGGACAATAATTGCTGTTTCCTGTCCGCTGATATTGTTTTCAAGATCGCTGATGAGATCTAGTCCGTCTGCATCAGGAAGAACAAGATCTAGTATAATACAGTCGAAAGATTTTGTCTCAATAAGCTCCACTGCTTGTTTCGCTGTCAAAGCAGTATCAATTGAAATATCGTCTCCCTGTACCGCTTTAATTATACGGTCCAGTTCCGCTGGATTGTCATCTACAATAAGCAGGTTTTTTTGTGCATTATTTTTGAAATTCTGAATATCATTAAAAAGTGAGGTTAGAATATCATTTTTTACAGGTTTGACTAGAAAGTTTCTGGCACCTCGTTTGAGTCCTTTGTTTCTTTCATCTTCTCCCGAGATAATATATACGGGAATGTGGCGCAGGGTAAAATCAGTTTTTAATCTGTCTAGAATTTTCCAGCCGCTGGTATCGGGCATATTAAGATCCATTGTAATGGCATGAGGCTGGAAGTGACTGATATAATCCACCACATCATTACCTCTTGTGGTTACAATAGCTTTAATATTGTGCTGATGAGCTCTCTCAAGAAGAATTTTAGCAAAAGTTTCATTATCCTCTGCGATCAGCAGCACTTTGTCTTCTGGTTTGATAGAAGTCCTGTCATCACCAATTTCGTCTGCAAAATACAGATCAGTATCTGATGATTTAAAACTCGAAGATGGAAGTGATTTTAAACGGCTCTTTCCAGCATGAAGCACACTTGTTTCTTCATTGACTGTAATATCTTCGATTTCTGGAATATGAACAAATTTTAAAGGTAGAAATAAAGTGAATTTACTTCCAATGTTGGTGTCACTTTCCAGTTCTATGCTTCCTCCCAGTAGGTCAGAAAGTCCTCGGCTGATTGATAATCCAAGACCTGTTCCTCCATACTTACGGCTTGTAGAACCTTCTGCCTGTTGAAAGGCTTCAAAAATAATATTCTGTTTTTCTTTAGAGATTCCAATTCCAGTATCTGATATTTCAAAAGCTACGACAGCTTCGGCATTATCCAGACTGCTGCTTTTAGTTTTCCAATTATGTTCTGCCTTGTAAATGTTTAGTTTAACAGATCCTTTTTCAGTGAATTTAAAAGAGTTCGATAAAAGATTTTTCAGAATTTGGTTTAAACGTTGTGAATCAGTTTCCATAACTTCAGGAAGATTTTCATCCATTTTGATTTCAAAATTAAGATGTTTGGCCTCTGAAATAGGGTTGAAGGTAGAAGCTACAAAACGGCTTATCTCCTCAAAGCTAATCGGGTTGTAATCCACAGAAATATACCCTGACTCAATTTTAGAAAGATCCAGGATGTCATTAATCAGCTGAATAAGGTCATCTCCGCAAGAGTTAATGGTTTTCGCAAACTGAATTTGTTTTTCGGATAAATTCCCGTCTCGGTTCGCAATTAGTTCATTAGCTAGAATCTGTAAACTGTTCAAAGGAGTACGAAGTTCGTGAGACATATTGGCCAAGAACTCGGATTTGTATTTTGAAGTAAGCGTCAGCTGATCGGCTTTTTCCTCAAGTGCTTTACGGGCAACCTCGACTTCTTGGTTTTTAAGTTCAACTTCTTCTTTCTGATTGGCCAGTAATATCGCTTTTTCCTCTAATTCTTCGTTGGTATTTTTAAGTACTTCCTGCTGACTTTTAAGCTCGCTGGCAAGTGATTGGGATTGTACCAAGAGCTCTTCAGTTCTTGAATTGGATTCGATGGTATTAATTACAATACCAATACTTTCTGTAAGTCCTTCAAGGAAATCCAAGTGTATCTGGCTGAAGGTATCAAGTGATGCCAATTCAATAACTGCTTTAAGTCTACCTTCAAAGAGTACTGGAAGAATAATGACGTCTTTAGGTCTGGCATCGCCAAGTCCTGAATTTATTTTAATGTAGTCTTTTGGAACGTTGCTCAGTATTATTCTTTCTTTTTCTACTGCAACCTGGCCAATTAGACCTTCTCCCATACCGTATTGAGTAAGGGAATTTTTTCGTTTTATATAAGCGTAAGAAGCAATTAGGTTTAATTTAGAATCCATAAATTCTTCGCCTTCTTCTAAAATATAAAATAGACCATGCTGAGCGGTTACCACTGCAGCAAGTTCTGAAAGGATTTTTTTAGTAACTGCATTCAATTCTTTTTGACCCTGAAGCATTTGGGTAAACTTAGCCAAATTCGATTTCAGCCAGTCTTGTTCCTGATTACGTAAAGTAGTTGCTTTAAGATTAAAAATCATCTGATTAATAGTGTCTTTAAGTGCTTCAACTTCACCCTTTGCTTCAACACCAATAGTTCGTGTTAAATCTCCTTGTGTTACTGCCGATGCTACCTCAGAAATCGCACGTACCTGAGTGGTTAGATTTGCTGCTAACTGGTTTACATTTTCTGTTAAGTTTTTCCACGTTCCAGAAGCTCCTGGTACGTTTGCTTGTCCTCCCAGTTTTCCTTCGGCACCAACCTCACGCGCAACTGTTGTTACCTGATCTGAGAATGTGGCAAGCGTATCAATCATTTCGTTGATGGTATCGGTTAACTGTGCAACTTCACCTTTGGCATCAATGGATAATTTTTGTTTTAGATTTCCTTTTGCTACAGATGTTACCACTTTTGCGATTCCACGAACCTGACCTGTTAAGTTAGAAGCCATTACGTTAACCGAATCGGTTAAATCTTTCCATGTTCCCGCAACACCTTTTACTTCAGACTGTCCGCCCAGTTTTCCTTCGGTACCCACCTCACGCGCCACACGTGTAACTTCAGAAGCAAATGAATTTAACTGTTCTACCATCGTATTAAAGGTATTTTTCAAATCTAGAATTTCTCCTTTTACGTCAACGGTAATTTGTTTGGAAAGGTCACCATTTGCAACTGCTTTGGTTACATCGGCAATATTACGCACCTGACCGGTTAAGTTCGATGCCATCTGGTTAACCGAATCCGTTAAATCTTTCCATGTCCCAGCAACACCAGGCACGAATGCTTGTCCACCCAGTTTTCCATCAGTACCTACCTCACGCGCCACACGAGTTACCTCAGAGGCGAAGGCACGAAGCTGATCCACCATTGTATTTACGGTTTCTTTCAATTGTAGAATTTCTCCACGAACGTCGGCCGTAATCTTTTTCGACATATCTCCATTCGCAACTGCAATCGTTACCTCGGCAATATTACGAACCTGAGTGGTTAAATTACCCGCCATTTGGTTAACAGAATCTGTTAAATCCTTCCATGTTCCAGCAACTCCAGGCACATTAGCTTGTCCTCCCAGTTTTCCTTCCGTTCCTACCTCACGTGCCACACGAGTTACCTCAGAGGCAAATTCGCGAAGCTGATCTACCATGGTATTTAAGGTTTCTTTTAGCTGCAAAATTTCTCCACGAACGTCAACGGTGATTTTTCGGGACATGTCTCCATTCGCCACGGCAATCGCCACATCGGCAATATTACGTACCTGAGCAGTAAGGTTTCCTGCCATTTGGTTAACGGAATCTGTTAAATCTTTCCATGTTCCGGCAACTCCTGGTACGTTTGCTTGTCCTCCCAGTTTTCCTTCGGTTCCTACTTCTCGTGAAACCCTTGTTACCTCCGAAGCAAAGCCTCGAAGCTGATCCACCATGGTATTAATTGTATTTTTTAACTCTAAGATTTCTCCTTTTACGTCAACCGTAATCTGGAGCGATAAATCTCCTTTTGCTACGGCTGTTGTTACTTCGGCGATATTACGTACTTGTCCGGTAAGGTTCGATGCCATTTGGTTTACCGAATCCGTTAAATCTTTCCAAGTTCCACCAACACCTTCAACCTGCGCTTGTCCTCCCAGTTTTCCTTCGGTACCAACTTCACGTGCCACACGAGTTACCTCAGAAGCGAAAGAGTTCAGCTGGCCCACCATGGTATTAATTGTATTTTTTAACTCTAGGATTTCTCCTTTGGTATCAACCGTAATCTGGCGTGATAAATCTCCTTTTGCTACGGCTGTTGTTACCTCCGCAATATTACGTACTTGTCCGGTTAAGTTGGAAGCCATCTGGTTCACAGAATCAGTCAAATCTTTCCATGTTCCTCCGACACCTTTTACTTTCGCTTGACCGCCTAGTTTTCCTTCTGTACCCACCTCAAGTGCCACACGTGTAACCTCAGAAGAGAAAGAGTTCAGCTGATCCACCATTGTATTAATGGTTTTTTTCAACTCGAGGATTTCTCCTTCGGCTACAGCTGTAATTTTTTTCGAAAGGTCACCATTTGCCACGGCCGTTGTTACCTCGGCAATGTTACGAACCTGTCCGGTAAGGTTAGATGCCATCTGGTTCACCGAATCGGTTAAATCTTTCCATGTTCCTCCGACACCTTTTACTTTTGCCTGACCTCCCAGTTTTCCTTCAGAACCTACCTCACGCGCCACACGAGTTACCTCGGCACCAAATGAGTTCAGCTGATCCACCATGGTATTGATGGTGTTTTTTAATTCCAGGATTTCTCCTTCAACGTTTACGGTAATTTTTTTAGATAAATCTCCTTTTGCCACGGCTGTTGTTACCTCGGCAATATTACGCACCTGACCTGTTAAGTTGGATGCCATTTGATTTACCGAATCGGTCAAATCTTTCCAAACTCCGCCGACCCCTCGTACTTTTGCCTGACCACCCAGTTTTCCTTCGGAACCTACTTCACGTGCCACACGCGTCACCTCAGAAGAGAAGGAGTTCAGCTGATCCACCATTGTATTAATGGTATCTTTAAGCTCCAGGATTTCTCCTTTTACGTCTACTGTAATTTTTTTAGATAAATCTCCTCTTGCTACGGCCGTTGTTACATCGGCAATATTACGTACCTGTCCGGTTAAGTTTGATGCCATCTGATTTACGGAATCCGTTAAATCTTTCCAAGTTCCGCCGACACCTTTTACTTGTGCTTGTCCGCCCAGTTTTCCTTCTGTCCCTACCTCACGTGCCACACGAGTTACCTCAGAAGAAAAAGAGTTCAGCTGATCCACCATGGTATTAATGGTATTTTTTAATTCTAAGATTTCCCCTTTTACGTCAACGGTAATTTTTTTAGATAAATCTCCTTTTGCTACCGCAGTGGTTACATCGGCAATATTACGTACCTGACCCGTTAAGTTACTCGCCATTTTATTTACAGAGTCTGTCAAATCTTTCCATACACCTCCCACACCGCGTACTTTTGCCTGTCCTCCCAGTTTTCCATCAGTTCCTACTTCACGGGCTACACGGGTAACCTCCATAGAGAATAGGTTCAACTGTTTTACCATCCCGTTTACCTCTTTTGCAATTCTGAGAAATTCCCCCTGAAGTGGGTTTCCTTCAATTGATAAAGGCATTTCTTGTGATAAATTTCCTTTTGCAACAGACGTAATTACGTGTGCAATTTCAATTGTTGGATGCACAAGATCAGAGATCAGTGTATTAACAGAATCCACGCAGGAACTCCACGAACCGCGTGCACCGTCTAGAACGACACGATTCGTTAATTTTCCTTGTTTACCAATGCTTTTTCCAACTTTCTGAAATTCGAATACCATTCGTTCATTTAGATCAATTATTTCATTTAAAGTGTCGCAGATTGATCTTTTGATACCATTTTGATCGGTAGGAAAACGCTGCGAGAAATTACCGTTTTTTACTTTCATCAAAATTTTTAAAAACTCGGCATCGCTGAGCACGGATTCTTCGGACTGATCTTTGATCTTGGCGCTTTTTTTATCAGTTACCACGGGAAGTACAAGCAGTTCTTCGCCGCCGGATTTTTTTGTGACAGGTTTTGATTTTTTCATAATAGACGGTTCTTGGTTTGATTATTTTTTTGGTTTATGGGATGTGTAAAAGGAATGCTTTATACGCTTTCGTCCAATAATATTTTACGCAGATGAAACTGTACAAAAGCATCCATTGAATCAGGTCTTTTGGTATTGTCTGTATAATTGAGAGGCTTTATAATATAGCCTGATATTCCTAAATTTTCTGCATTGATGCGGTCATTACTTTCAGAGGAGGTAGTCATTATAAAAACTTTCAGGTCTTTTAATTTTTCATCTCCACGTATGATTTTAAGAAACTCTATTCCATTCATTCTTGGCATATTAATGTCCAAAAGAATTACATCAGGATAAAGGGCTTTACCAGCTTCACCACGTAGAAGATGCAACGCTTCAAGTCCGTTATAAGCCGTATGAAGCTCGTATTGGATTTCTAGTTTTTTTAATGAACGTTCTACAGATATAGTGTCCAGTTCATCATCTTCAATTAGTAAAATGGTGGGTGTTTTCATATTCTTTTATTATTTTTCCAAGTGAAAGTAAATGTTGTTCCTTCTCCCAATCGTGAGTGTACTTGTATGCTTTCTCCCTGATCGTCAATAATTTTTTTTACAATTGCCAGACCAACACCAGTGCTTTCCATTTCATTTTTTTCTCGGAGTGTTTGAAAGATTTCAAATATTTTCTTGTGATATTCGGGATCAATTCCAATTCCATAATCTTTTACGGAAAATTCGTAAACATCTAAAATTGTCAGGCAATCAATTTCAATACGGCCCTCGTTTGGTTTTGAATACTTAACGGCATTGCTGATTAAATTAGAAAATACCTGTTCAAGTTTAAGACGCTCGGTAAAAATTTCAGGCAGGTTACGCAATTCAACAGTAAAATCCCTCGGTACTATGGCTTGAGTGATTTCATTTACAAGTGCATTTGTATCAACTAATTCGGGAGCTGATTTCTGGTTGATGCGGGCATAGTCGAGCAGTCCGTTGATCAAAGCTTCCATGCGTTGAGTTCTTTTAGGTATGATGTTTAAATAATTGCGAAGAGCAGGAGAAATTTCCTCCGACAAGTCTTCTTCAATCCAGGTGATAACATTATAAATCCCACGCAGCGGCGCCTTTAGATCATGAGAAACCACATAAGCAAATTTATTAAGTTCTTCATTTTTGTTTTCTAGTTCCTGAATATTCTTCTCTAATTTTTGGGACATAATGTTTAAAGAGGAGGCTAGGGCGCTAAGCTCGTCGTTTTTAGAATCCCGAACTATGGTAAAACGACCTTTAGAAATGGTATCAGCAAGACGCACCATCGAATTAATGCGGTTGGTTATCATAATTACAATATAAGCAGTACTGCATATTCCAGCGAAAATAGTCAGGGACAAGAAAATCAAAGAATATGTTCTTGTCTTATGAAGGGAATGCAACAGCATTTCACTATGATGTTTTCGAGTTTTATATTCTAACTTGTCAAATCTTTTAAATTTAGCTGTTATAGAATCATTAATATTCTTACCAACATGTTTTCGAAGTTTGGAATCTAACAGTAACTGATAAGTTTCAGGGTTTTCCATTCTGGCGTTTATTATTTCAGCAGTATAGACAAGCCATGCATCATGGAGCACGGCTACTGAGTCCAAAATACGACGCTGTGTTTCATTATCATCAATAAGTTTATGCTGTTGTTTGAAAAATAGCGGTACTTTTTCCAGTCCCTTGTAATAGGGGCGCAGAAAAGTGGTATCATTAGTAAGCAGGTAGCCCCTCAAAGCACTTTGCATTTCCAGTATAGCTCTATGTGTCTTGTTTGAGTTACGGATCACATCTTCTGATTTGGAGAGAAACTGTGAGTTGAGATGCACTTTACGAGATAAGCGGTAATTCGTATATGAATCTGCAACAGAAAGTAGTATGATCAGCGAAAACGCCAGAAGTATTTGTGTTGATAATTTCATTTTCCAACTGTTATAAAGCCGCGTAAATGGTCAGTTTCTTTAAAGATAAAAATAGCGGGAAATATGCTGTTTTTGAAAATGAATACATTACCAATCTCAGGTGTAAATTTCTCACGCTGTATAATGGGCTAGAATTTTTTTCATTTCATCAAAGTCACTTGGTTTGGATATATATTCATCAGCCCCATAGTTTCTTGCTTTGCGTTTTATCTCTTCCATCTGTGAAGTAGAAAAAATAATAACTGGGATGTTTTTTATAATTTCCTGCTTTTTTATTTCAATTAAAAACTCAAAACCAGACATAATAGGCATATTCAAATCAAGGAATATTATATCAGGTTTAAGTTCTTTTAGAATCAATTTGTTAAGCGCTTCTACAGGATTATGCATAGAAGTATATCCCGCTTGAGATACTGCCTGGAGCGCTTCCATAAAAAATTCGCAGTCGTCAATATCGTCATCTATCTGCAGTATATTTTTATAATTCATTTTAGTTTGCTGTTAAATTAAAGTGCAATAATTAGGAAGCCTCATTAACCAAAGCTCGATGTGCGAGCCGTTAAAGTATCGGTGAGTTAGAGAAGCATTTTGCATTCGTCTAATCTTCATTTTTAAATTTTGGGACAACCGGATTTAATTATGCTGTTAATTAACAAACAGTAAAAATTTTGAGTAATTTTTTTTCATATTAGATTTTTAGATGTATAGAATTTGGTAACTGAAAAGTAAAATTACGGCAACAATTAAATTTATATAATTTCAACTTCGATTTATATAATTAACATTTTAAATTGTTTTTTAATCAAATTAATACAACTAATTGGGTGGAATATTTTTATTAAAATCCACTTTATTTAAAGAATTTACCTTGTTGTGAATTAACATCTACATATCTCAAATTATCTCGTTTTGAATGATCAAACTCCACATTAAATCTATGTTAAAAATGTAAGGCCTTTCGATTTTAGTTTGAACTTTGTATAACTGTTTAATTAATAATAAGATAGTCATGGAAAAGCAAATTATTGAACTGGAAAAAAAATATTGGCAGGGAATGGAAAATCACGATTATGAAACGGTTAAACAACTTACTCATTTTCCCTGTATAATCGCTGGAAAGAATGGTGTGCAAAGTGTAAATGAAAATAAGTTTAAAAAGATGTTTGAGTCAGGAGATGGAGATAAAATAAAAGTATTGAATATTTCTGATATTGAAGCGCAGTTACTTACTGAAAATACGGCGATAATAGCTTATTCAATAGAATTAGGAATGGCAGATGGCACAAAAAAAAGTTCTATGAAATGTGCCTGCACTTCTACTTGGATTAAAGAAAATAATAACTGGGTTTGTGCGCTACACACCGAAGCTGAACTATGGCAGTAGTAAATTATTCTATTTTAGATTCACGATAAAGAAATCACGAATCGTCAAAATCTCGTAATAGTTAGTACGAGATTTTTAATTATGAATAAAGCTGCATTTAAATTTTATTTGGTTTACTGACGTATTTATTTCCCTTAATGAAAAATCTCCATGGGAGTAAGGCATGATCTTGAGCATAAGCTACGCCAACTCTAGGCGATGCCGCAATTTGTTCCTCTTTATAACGGATGCCATGATCTTCAACCCATATTTCATCGCCGCCTAAATCTTTTTTATTAAAAGAGCGATCAATTCCTAAGGCTTTTGCTGCAGAGCCAGGTCCAGCCGAAATTGCGCCTTTTGAAGCAGACATTTTCCGTCTCTCTTCCATAATATCTTTTCCTATCAATGGTTCGATACCTCGTATTAAAACGGCATGTGGTTCGCCTTCAACAGAACTTACAATATTAAACAAGTGATGAATTCCATAACAGAGATAAACATAAGAAATACCGCCTTGGCTGTAAAGTGTTTCTGTTCTATCAGTTCTTCGTCCGCCATATGCGTGAGAAGCTTTATCATGTACACCAAAATAGGCTTCTGTTTCAACAATTATTCCAGCAGTTATTTTTCCATCGATTTGAGTAAAAAGTACTTTTCCCAAAAGATCTTTCGCAAGGAAAATAACATCTTGGTTTAGAAAATAAGAAAATGGCAGTTTAATAGGAGTTGTGAAAGATAATTTAGTCATTCTAGGTTTTTCATTTATCATTAAAGAAAGTAAAAATTACGGAGAATTTTTGGATCAAGTATTAAGTGGTATAAAATAATTGTAATTGAATTTTTAAGGATTAGTAAAATATAATGTCTGTCACAGCTACTAATGATGGTTGCTGCAGTTTTTTTAAGTTAAGATTCTGTTTAATAAAGAACTTATCAGACATGAATAAAACGTACCTTTAAGTAAGAAAAAGTTACAGTTATAATATCTCTAATTAAATGGGGAATTATTTTCTGTCAAAAAAATGCGATACATATGAAATTATTTGAAACAGCTATAAAAGAAAATATAGAAACAGAAGAACAAAATAAAAATAATTTTCTTCAGGATGTAATTGCTGGTTTACGGCAGCATCCAAAACATCTCCAGTCAAAATATTTTTATGATCAACGTGGCGACACACTTTTTCAGGAAATTATGAACTTACCTGAATATTATTTGACTCGCTGTGAAATGGATATTTTTGAAAATAAAACTGCTGAAATAGCGTCTGGTATTAATGCAGCTCAAACGCCATTTGATTTAATTGAATTAGGAGCAGGTGATGCATCAAAATCAATGCATTTGTTGCGATATCTAAAAAATGAACTTACAGATTTTAGATACATGCCTATTGATATATCAGGAAATATACTTTCAGTTTTAGATGAAAAATTGAAGAAAAATATACCAGGCCTAGATATTTTATGTCTTGAAGGAGAATATTTTGACATGCTGTACAAAGCTGCACAACTTTCCTCTCGTAGAAAAGTGATATTGTTGTTAGGAAGTAATATCGGCAATATGGAGCTAGAAGAAGCCTATCGTTTTTGTTTTGAACTGAGAAAGAATCTCAATAAAGGCGATATAGTTATGATTGGCTTTGACTTAAAAAAAGAACCTAATACAATTCTTAATGCATACAATGATGCAAAAGGAGTAACAGCTTCCTTTAACCTTAATCTGCTTGAGCGTATTAATAAAGAGCTGAAAGCTGATTTTAAGGTGGATAAATTTGAGCATTATGAAACTTATGATCCTCTTAGCGGCGCGTGCAGAAGTTATCTAATTAGTCTTGAAGATCAGAAGGTTTCTATTGATGACGCTGTATTTCATTTTGCCGAAAATGAGGCGGTTTATATGGAGGTTTCACAGAAATTCTCTACTGAAGATACCGAGAAAATGGCCGCACAGTCGGGATTTACACAGGTTTATAGCATTAACGATAGCAAGGAGTGGTTTGTCGATGCGTTTTGGAAAGCCGTTTAAAAACAATAATTATGGAACAGACAGCACAAAAAAATGATGCGCTATTAATTTTATCGCAGTACAAAAAAATACGCAGACATTCTGAGACAATATGCCGTCCACTTGAAATAGAGGATTATGTAGTACAGCCTATTGCAGATGTGAGTCCGCCCAAATGGCATTTAGGACATACTACTTGGTTTTTTGAAACCTTTATTCTTATCCCAAATTTTCAAGGATATAAAGAATTCAATCCACAGTACAACTTTGTTTTTAACAGCTATTATGAAACTGTAGGAGCCAGAGTAGTGCGTACAGACCGTGGTAATCTAAGCCGTCCGTCGGTTGCCGATATATATGCATACCGAGCTCATGTCGATGAACAGATGGAAGCTTATTTAAATCACGATGATGAGCTTTCACACGAGCTTTACGCTGTTTTAGAATTAGGTTTGAACCACGAACAGCAGCATCAAGAACTTCTATTAACCGACATTAAATATATCTTGGGACACAATCCGCTTTTTCCTGTCTATAAAGAAATGGAAGAAGTGGGTGTAAAAAGAGAAGAATCTCGATTTATTGCGATGCCAGAAGATATTTATGAAATAGGATTTAACGGGACAGGTTTTAGTTTTGATAACGAGTCTGGAAGACATAAAAAGTATTTAGAAGCTTTTGAAATCTCTTCAACTCTTGTAACAAATGCAGAATATTTGCAATTTATGGAAGAGGGTGGTTATGAGAATTTTAAATACTGGCATTCCGAAGGCTGGGACTGGGTTACGCAGCAAAAGGCAAAAGCACCACTTTATTGGCATTCTATTGATGGTAAATGGCAGCACTATACTTTGAGCGGATTGCAGAATATTGATCCACTTGATCTAGTCTGCCATGTGAATTTTTATGAAGCTTCGGCCTTTGCAGCATGGAAGGGTATGAGACTGCCTACAGAAGAAGAATGGGAAGCAGTGTCTAGTTATTTTAATTGGGGTGAAAGATGGGAATGGACGGGAAGCGCCTATCTTCCTTATCCTAGATATAAGAAAGAAGCAGGTGCGATTGGTGAGTATAACGGCAAATTTATGGTCAATCAGATGGTTTTAAGAGGAGCATCAATCGCTACTCCACAAGGTCACAGCCGTTCGTCCTATCGTAATTTTTTCCACCCAAAAAACCAATGGCAATTTTCAGGAATTCGTCTGGTAAAATAGAAAGTTATTTATAATAATATTTTTTTGCCGAAAACATACAAGCTCGTCAATTTTTACAGCTTTTTACTCACTAACAGTAAAGCTGTAGTTACACCTAATCCTGCAAGCAGTCCTAAACCGAAGTTATGAGTAGTTTTTGAAGAAAGTTTTCCATGAACTCGAAGAGGTTCCTTAGAGTTTTCCAAAACATTTCCAGGATTATTTTCCTTATTGTCGTTAAGCTTCATTTTTAACCTTACGGCTGCAGATGCTGTATTAATCACAGTTTTTGGAAACAATCGATAAAGGTTTGTTATTGCCGCAGCGGGAAAATCGGGAAACATATCTTTTTTAGGATGTTTTGCTAGTTCTACCATTTTAGCTGCGGTATTACGCGGATCAGAAGCAATAAATGGAATTTTCATATCAAAACCCGAGTATTTTGCTGAATGCAGATTTCCAGTTGAATTTTGTAACTGAGGATATAGATTACAGATGTGGATATTTGAACGGTTTGATATTTCACCTTGGAGACATTCCATCATACCTTTTATTCCAAATTTTGAAGCAGAATACACAGCGCTATAAGGCGCAGGCATAAATCCACCAATAGATATGTTATTAATTAAAATTCCTTCATCTTGATTCTTAAAAATTTTAATGACATTATAAGCCCCATGCATGTATCCGAACAAATTGGTTTTAATGACCTGCTGATGAATTTCTAAAGGAATTTCTTCAAATTTTCCGCTCGCCATCACACCAGCATTATTCACCCATATATCAATTTTACCATTTATGGCAAGAGCTTCTTTAACGACTTTCTCAACATCTTCAGCAATTGACATGTCTGCACTTACACCAACACACAAAACATTTAAACTTCGGCAATAGTCAACAACTTCATTAATACCTTTCTGACCTCTGGCAACTGCAACAATATTACATCCCTCTTTTGCAAATGCTTCTGCTGCAGCCCGGCCAACACCACTGCTTGCTCCAGTTATAACTACATTTTTTCCTTTAAGACTGTTTTCAAGTATTTTAATATCTTCCATCATCTTTATTATTTTAAGTTGATAATTACTATTCTCCTATAACATTTATTTAAGTAACATTTATTTAAGTTACTAAAAATAATTTTTGGAGTGTTAAGCTTTAAGAAAACTTTAATTTACAGAAGATTAGTTCAGTTATGTTTGAATTGTCTCTTTTTTTATACGACGAGTATTTATTGCTGTTAATAATGTAATCTTCGAATTGTAATTCTATATTATAAAAACCAAGATTTAGTAGAAATTTGTAAATCATTCATCATTCGATGTATGAGCACTAATCTTTTTCTGTCTGTACGTTCATTCAGAATTTTTTAAAATAAAACTGCTATGGAACAAAATAATAACCAAAACAAACGTTATCGTCCCTTAAGTTTATCAGGACTGGGCGGTGTCGCAGCGGGAAACGGATTTCATGAAAATCCCGATACTAGTATTACGCAAGCCTTGGAAGAGGCATGGAATAATGGTGTACGTTATTTTGACACTTCACCTTGGTATGGCTTAGGACTTAGTGAACGCCGCTTCGGGCATTTTCTTAGAAATAAAAAACGTGAAGAATTTACTCTCTCCACAAAAGTAGGCCGTTTACTTACTCCAGACAAAGATTTCAAATTAGAAAATGGTTTGTGGAAAGGAAAGCTTAATTTTTCTTATCGTTACGATTATTCCGCAGAAGGAATTAGAAGAAGTATCGAAGATAGTTTGCAGCGCTTAGGCCTGCCGTATTTAGATATTGTTTATATACACGATCTCTCTCCAGATAACGAAGATATGAAGGAAAACTGGACAAAGTACTTTGATGAAGCCATGAAAGGAGCGATTCCGGAACTAACCAAAATGCGTGAAGAAGGTATTATAAAGGCCTGGGGTTTTGGTGTAAATACTCTTGAACCAGCATTGAAAGCAATTGAGCAGGCAGATCCCGATATTTTCCTTTCAGCAACACAGTATTCCTTAATTAAGCACGAAGAGGCATTAAACAAATTGTTTCCTCTATGTGAAGAAAGAGATATTTCTATAGTTGTAGGTGCTCCGCTCAATGCTGGCTTTCTGGCAGGTGTTGAACGATACGATTATTTGGGAACATTCCCTGACGGTGTAATTGAAAAGAGAAACAGACTGCTTGACTTATCTATAAAACATGACGTTGATCTACGTACAGCTGCGCTTCAGTTTTCGGCAGCGCCTAAGGTTGTTTCCGCGGTTATTCCGGGAGCCTGGAATGCAGAACAGGTTTTTGAAAATGCCAATTCTTTCAAGAAATCAATTCCTAAAGCTTTTTGGGAAGAGCTAAAACATGAAAAACTGATTGCAGAAAATGCTCCTGTACCGGATAATAAATAGATATTATATTTAAGAGGGACTTTGAGTCCCTCTTTTTATATAGAAAAGAAAGTGATTAAAATCTATATCAGTTTTTGTTTGATTTCTTTATATTTTGAACGGCCAACAGGTAAAAGTTCGCTATTTTTAAGCAGCATGTTATATTTTCCTCCCGCTTCTACAACAAGTTTATCTACTTCCTCCCAGCGGAGAATATAAGATTTGTGTATTCGCTCGAAAGTTGATGGAAGCAATTTTTCTAATGATTCCATAGACTTGTCATGAAGTTCTATACGCCCGCTTGACAAATGCAGTTCCGTATAAATTCCCGCACCTTTTATGTATCTAATATCATTAATTGCGATGAGTTTAATATTTCGCGCTTTTTTTACGGCTAAAAACTGAATTTCCTGACCGCTGTTTTTTTCTGGTGTTGTAAAACGAATAAAGGCTTGTGTGAGTCTGTTTGCATCAAAAGGTTTAGGAACAAAATCCAAAACACCATATTGAAATGCTGTAATCGCCCTATCTGTATAAGCCGAAATAATAATGGTTTGAAAAGATCTTGCAACAACTGTCTGCAATACATCAAATCCATTTTCTCCATTTAAATTTAAATCGAGAAGCAGTAAATCAATTGATTGTTTCTCGATTGTGTTTAATCCATTTTCAACAGAATCACAAAGCAAAATCTGAGCATCTTTATCAAAAAAATCACGAGTCATTCTTTCGATTCGTTTGGCAATTCTAGCCTCGTCTTCAATAATTAGAATTTTCATTTTTTATCAAAAATTTTAATTGTTGTACACCATCCTTTTTCTACAGCAAAAGATTCAAAATGCCAATTGCTGCCATAACTTTCGTTTAATCGGGCTTTGATGTATTTAAAACCTGTTCCGTTACTGTTTTCCTTTTTTCTGTTTCGGTTTTCTGCCATGGTCAACAGAGTATATTGTTTATGATTTTTTTCTCTGCTAAAGCTCAAAGAGAAAGTAATACAGCCTTCTTTAGGAGGTAAACTATGGGTAATTCCATTTTCTATAATGGTATGAATAACCGCAGGTGGAATTTCTTCATTTGGATCAATATTTTTTTCTTCCCAAGTATAGCATATTTCTTTTCGAAATGACATTATATCCAAATGTTTCCTGCATAGTTCAATTTCCCGCTGAATAGGTATTAGTGTATCTTCCGAAATGGAGTTCATAATATCAAATTCATCTGCCAAAGCGCGAATAAATACAACGCCCTGCTGAGGCGATTCTTCGATCCAGTCAATCAATGAAGTCAGCGTATTACGAAGAAAATGCGGTTGAATATTTTTCTTAACCAGTTCTAGCTGTAATCTGGATGAAAGTAATAATGATGCATTATGAGCTTCTTCTAAAGCTTTAGCACGAATGGTATGCAGGTAAAGCATAGAAAGGACAATAATGGTAAAGGCGATAAATAATCCAAAATCATAAAATATAAATTTATTTACAATTACACTTGCCAGTAAACCAACAACTACAATCAATCCGCCCTTAATTTTTCGGAAAGTCGCGTCAATAGCAATGATTATCGAGACAGCACACATTGCATAACTAAAATATATAGCTGTAAAATCATAGTGACCGTACCATATAATATAGATTGTAAGAAGATTTATAAGTAAAAGAAATAATAACAGCTTCTTTTTTTTGAAGTCAAACTGCAGCATAAAATACCAAGGAACTAATATGGAGATTACGAATGTAAGTAACCCGACAATCTGTAATCGGTTATAAAAGTTTGTATACGGAATGTCGATATAAAATTTTATATATTCTATGATAAGAAGGCAGAAGAATAGCAGACAAATTATTCCAAAAAGTAAAACTGTTGCTTCTTTGCGAGTGCTGTTTATGTAGAGAAAAAAATAATAAATAGAGGCAATAAGAAAAGCTCCTGCCATGAGGTTCATAAAAGACATCACAATAAGTGGTGCACGATGGAGCCTTAAATAGCTTTCAAGTTTTACTTTTATGCCTCGTCTGGACTCTCGTAAATCTGCCTGCGTTCCAATTACTGTTACAGTATGTTTGCCTATTTTGGCCAAATTTTCGGGTATTTGGTAATAAGTCATTTCAGTTCCTGGTATTTCTGCTCGGCCAGATTTAGCCATTTTTCCGTTACTTCCCACTAAAAAGCCATCCCAGTAAACATCAAAGGCACCAAACCCATTAACCTGTAAACCCAGCGGATAGGAAGTGTTTTCTCGACTAATAAGTTCAACATCAATATAAACTTTAAATATAGAATCTGCCGACTGACCCAGAAAATCTTGAGGCTTATCATCATCAACATAATAAGTTACATCCGATTTAACGTACTCGGTATATTGCTTACACGATGTAAACAATAGTAGTAATAAAACTATAAAAAAGGTCGATCGATACATAAGATAAAGATAAAATAAATATCGAATGAAGAAATGCATTTCGCAAGCTCTTGGAGCCGTTTGCATGTTTTAAAATGCAGTCTGTTATTTTATCAATTAATCTTGTACTGTAAAATTAATAAATATGAAAACCTTAATAACCAGTATTTTAATTCTATTTATTTCTTTATCCGCCGTTGCACAGCCAGCAGATATTTCGGGTAAAGTTCAGGATAATATAACTAAAGAAATAATTCCGTATGTTACCGTTTCGATACAAGATCGTAACTCTAAAACAATAGCAGCTGGAGTAACTGATGATCATGGTATATTCCGTTTTGAAGGACTTCCAATTGGTGAAATGATTATCTTTTTTAGTTATATAGGATATCAAAATTATTCAATGCCATTAGAAATTACTTCTGGGAAACCAAAAATAGAATTAGGTACTATTAGTTTATATACCGATGCGGTACAATTAAATGCCGTAGAAATTAATGGACAAAAATCCAGCATCAGCTTAAAGCTGGATAAAAAAGTTTTTGAAGTGGGTAAAGATTTGCTTTCCCAAAATGGTTCTGCTCACGATGTTCTAAATGGTGTTCCCTCTGTAACGGTAAGTCCAACGGGAGGAATAAGTCTTCGTGGTAACAGCAGTGTCTTAGTATTAATCAACGGACGTCAGTCTGGTTTAACACAGAGCAATTCACTGGATCAAATTGCTGCCGACCAGATTGAACGTGTTGAGGTAATAACAAATCCATCGTCCAGATATGATGCTTCGGGCTCGGCAGGAATTATCAATATCATATTAAAGAAAAATAAAAAAAGCGGTTTTAGTGGTCAGGTACGATTGGTTGCTGGATCACCAAATGACAGCCGCCTTAATCCAAGTATCAATTTTAAATCAGATAAAATTAATATTTTTTCCAATTTCGGTATACGTTCCTCAGACTATGTTGGATTGTATACTACGAATCAGTCAACAATGAATAATGGTATACTAAACTATCTTAATCATGTTCAGAATGAGGACCGTCATGATGATGGCAAATTAATTTATCTTGGTTCTGATTATTATATTGATGAACATCGTACAGTTACTGCGGCTTTTTTAAAAAATGCCACAAAAGATGACGATAAAACTCAGTTGTTTTACGATTATAGCAGTATTAACAATCTAAAAGACAGTATTTTGACAAGACAAGGAAAATCACTTGAAAAAAGAGATTACAACCAATTAGAGTTAAATTATACACAAACGTTTAAGCAGCCCGTAAAAAAATGGACTATTGATCTTCAATATGATTGGTGGAACAGTGATAAAAACTGGAATCTAGCAACACAACGTACATATCCAGACGCATTGACTTATCCGGGTATTAGAACTAGATCAATAGGAAACAGTAAAGATTTACTTATTCAGAGTGATTTTATTCAGCCAATTGATACTGTTTCTGTTGTTGAAATTGGTGTTAAGACGGAACTACGTAAAGTCTCAAGCCAGTTTTTGGCTGAGCAGGAGCAGGAAAATATTTGGACAATCTATCAAGATATTGACAATGATTTAAATTATACAGAAACAATTTCTAGTGCTTATGCACAGTATAGCAATAAAGCCAGACGGTTTAACTACATGCTGGGTTTGCGTACAGAATTTACCAAAATTGCTATTATAGATATTAAAAACACGTATAATGATGACAAAAAGTACAACAGATTATTTCCAACCGTTAATTTAAGTTATAAGTTTGAAGCATCTACTTTGCAGTTAAATTATAGCAAACGCATTAACCGACCATCGTTATATGCACTGTATCCTTTTAACGAATTGACCGATTTAAATGCACAATATATTGGAAACCCAGATCTTAATCCTTCTTATTCTGATGTATTTGAATTGGCATTCCTTAAAACATGGAAAAAGTTTACGCTAAATCCATCTCTTTATTATCAATGGGAAAGCGGTTATATTCAGGATTTTACTTATCATGAAAATGATATATTTTTTACAACGCCTATTAATATTCAACATGAAATACGAAGCGGTATCGAACTTTCAACATTGTATAATCCGTTAAAATGGCTTCAGGTAAATTTAGAAATGAATTTTTATCATTTTAAACAAAAAGGAAATTATAAGGAAGAGAATCTTGACTATGAAGGAAAAACTTTTACCGGACGTTTAAGTACACAGGTAAAACTGCCATCAAAATTCAGTTTTCAAGGGCGTTATAACTTTCGTGGTGCACAGCAAAATGCACAAACAAAAAATAATGCATTGCAATCGCTTGATTTTGGTTTAAGCAAAACTTTACTTAAAGACAGAGCAACTTTGGTATTTGACGTATCAAATGCTTTCGATTTACGCCAAAATAAAAGCATTACAGCTGATACAGATTATTATATTACCCGAAATAGTATTCCCAACGCAGCTCGTTATCGACTTAGTTTTGTATATCGTTTTAATTTGACGGATCCAAAAGCAATAAGACAGGCAAACAGTGCGAATCGAAATTAATAAGAATAACTATTTTAAAACCTTAGATAGTCTTACTATTTGATATATGGCGTGATTTTTTAATGCTAAAGAACGTGCAATTTCTGGAATAGCCTGCATATGGACCTTGCAGATATAGCCGAATTCTAATTCTGATATAATTTCACAATGATTTGAAATTAATTTCTTTATACTCTTTTTTGTTTTATATAGTTCAATATAAACTAAATACAGTTCGTCTGAATATTCCTTAGGAGTACCAGCGTTTTTTAAAAGTAAGTCAAAATTAATTTTTTCGGTCATTGATTCGTAATTTATTTGGTAGAGCATTACTGCATTACAATCTATTTTGCCTTTTCGTACTAATTTTTCATAGAATTGAATTTGTACAATCAAATATAGAATAAATCTTATAATTATAACCTTTGATTAAGATGAGATATTTTTGGTTAAAGAATTGTTTTAGTTCACTTTAATCTTTTAGCGCTCTGTCATTCTTTGTAATTCAGTAGGAGAGAAGCCAAACTGTTTTTTAAAGGCAAAAGAAAAATGCGATAAATTTTCAAACCCAATTTCATAGTAAATGTCCACGGGTTTTTTATTTTTCTCAGTCAGCTGATAATGTGCAGATTCTAATCTTTTTTTGGTCAGCCAGCGTTGAGGTGTTGTATTGAAAGCCTTATAAAAATCTCTTTTGAAGGTTGTCAGGCTTCGACCTGTCAAGTATCCAAACTTTTCCAAAGGCATATTGAACATAAAGTTCTTCTCCATAAAAGTTTTTAAATCAATTTTATGAGGTTCACCAAAATCAGCTAAAACATTGTCAATTTCTGGATCAATGGTTCTAAGGATGGAAATTGCTTCTATGATTTTTAAAGAAGCTATGTTTTCTGGAAAATTTTCCTGCATTTCAAAATACGGAATCAGCGAAGCTAAACAGCTTTCGAGAAGAGGATGTTTATGAAAACTGAAAATTTTTGGGACAGCTGCTTTTCGGCTTGAATTGTCGTGGCTGTAAAATTCCTTAAGTCTCTCAGCCGATAAATGCATGGCAACTGCTTTGTGCGGCAATCCATCTTTTGGTATATTGATAATTGTAGCCAGTTGATTTCTTGGAATTAAAAACGTGCTTCCTGCTCCAAATATAAAACTTTCATCTGCCTGAATAATTTTTGTTTCACCAGAAATTAACCACACAAGCAAATGATCATTAAACGCCGCTTCTGTTTTAAACAGCCTGCCTGTGTAATTAGAAAGTTTAATGTCTGGGTTTATATAATTTACTTGATAATCCATAATTACTTGTGTGGTATAAAGATACAATATTAACTAAGATTGAATTTTATTCCTGTCATTTCTTCGCTTAATTTCCACAATCGTTTTGCATTGGTTTTATCTAAAGAGTAAGGCTTAATTCCTCCGATAATAGACATATCAGAATTTAAATTTGCTATATCTACATTTTCACAATAAACACCGCCAATATTATTGAGCAATTTACTTGTGGCCGCCCAGACTGTCGTTGCCGCACCCTGCGGTATAGTCTTTAAAGATGCTGCAACTTCTGGCAGTATGTTCCCTTCGGCATCAGTGTAACCCAATTTTTGAAATAAATCAATTGGAGCTTCTCTTGCTAATTCTGTTTCTCCAACAGCACCGGGACATAGAGAATAGCTACGCACATTATGGGCTTTTGCTTGAGTATCTAATTCTAATGAAAAAAGATTAATAGCCGTTTTAGATTGTCCGTATGCTTGTAAAGTTTCATATTCTCGATTTAAAAAATTAGGATCTTCAAAATCAAAATCTGAAAATTGATGTCCGCCAGAAGAAACATTTACGACTCTTGCTCCAACTGCTTTTTTTAGCGCAGGCCATAATCTTGCTGTGAGATGAAAAAGAGCCAGATAATTGGTAGCTAACTGCGATTCGTAACCTCGATCGTCTCTGCGCAATGGCACCCACATAATCCCTGCATTGTTAATGAGTAAATGCAGCGGTTTTCCTGAATGCAAAAATTTATCAGCAAAAGCATTAATAGAATTTGGGTTCATTAAATCCATTTCTTCTATTATTACATTCGAAATTCCGTCTAAATTTCTTCTCGCTTTTTCTACATCTCTTGCAGGCACGATTACTTCAGCACCTGCTCCTGAAAGTGTTTTAACTGTTTCTAAACCAATACCTGTATTTCCGCCAGTAACAATGGCAACTTTTCCCGTAAGATCAACTCCGTTTATAACTTCACTAGTTGTAGATTTAGCGTTAAATCCTGAGCCAGCACTTTTTTGTAGTGCACCTTGATAATTATTCTGTTCCATTTTTTTTTAAATTTAAATTGTTTTATGGGACAAAATTAGATTGTATCAATTGCACTGACTTTGTTTAAACGTCCGAAGTTACTTTGTTTAAAAGTCTTATTTTTTGCTGTTGAATAATTTTATGTTATAAGTATGAAAAGTGCAAACAATACAGAGTCTTAGCTTAGATAGATTTTTGTTTTTATTAATTTTTTTTGCTGTAATTTTGTGTCATATTTATGCCTCAAAGGTGTAAATCATTATAATAACAAATGACTATACAAGATTTAGCAGGTAAATATTCCATTTCTGGAAGTAATCAAGATGAGAGTAACGAGATAACGTACAAAGGTATTTTAACCTTGACCTTAAATAAAAATAATAGAATTATAGCGCATTGGCTTATTAACGATTCGCAGATTCAAAAAGGACATGGCTTTTTTAAGGATAATATTTTAGTAATTAATTTTAGTTACAAAGGAGACGATAAGAAAACTTATAAAGGTGTTGCAGTTTATAGATGCATTACCAAAGATGTCTTAAATGGATTTTGGTCAGAAAAACACGGAAATCCGCTATATTTGGGAGCAGAACATTGTTTAAGAATAGAAAGTACCGAAAAATTAAATTAAATCTCGTAGAAAATCCAAACTAAATGTAGATATTAGATTTTCATTAATCTTTATTTCACACAAGGTAATTGCAAAACATTCGCATTCAAAGGCTGTTCAATTTTTCTTTCCAGTTTTTCATCATTCACGGTGATATAAATTTCCATCGAACCTGTTCCAACTTTTAGAGCAAGAATATGACCTCCGTAAGCATCAAATTTGTCATCGGTTGCAACTGCGTGCATGTGTATCGATGGTTTGCTTTCACTCCAAGCAATAGAACCTGTAATGCTTCCCATTTCTACTTTATTGAAAGTTTTTGGGTGAAATTTCTTTTCTCCAAAATCATAAAAACCAAAAGTAGCATCTTGGGCAAAACCAATTCCTGTAAAATTTGCCGATGGAATTTTTTGTTCTTTTGTCAGATTTTCAATTTGAGAAAGAACATTATCGCCTTCGCGAAGAACCATTAAATAACCATAATTTGTTTTGGTATAACGACATTTTTGAGTGTCATTACTTTGCTGCGCTTGTGATAAATTAAAAGCCAGACAAAAAAATAGTCCAGTGATAATTCTTTTTATTTGAGTTTTCATAATCGTAAATTTTAAAGTTAATTCGTATTTGTACGCGTATCTAACTGCATAATTCTATTATAATCTTCGTTATATTTTTCCGGATCTGAAGCTGCATATTCGTTTTCAGGTTCTGGAATTACATGAATTTGTGAATCACTTATAGAGATTACTGCCGAACACACATAAATTCCAACTTTTCCTTCGTTGTATTTAAAATCCAACAAAGTTAATTTGACAATATCATTAATTGAAAGTTCATAGTAATTTCCGTAACGGATAATCTTAAAATAGATTTGTTTCTCTTCTCCAATTTCAAATTGATTGGTTTGAATATTTTCGAAGATAAAATTGTTCTTCACGTCTTTTTCATTAAATCCCCAAGCTCTAAACTGAACAAAGCCATTCATAAAATCAATCGAAATATAATATCCTGTTCCTTCTTTGTCACATTCAATTACAAAGCCGGTTTTTCCCATTCCTTCAACAGCAAGAGTTCCTTCCCAGACAAAATCGCTTGAAGGTTTTTCGAAACCATAAATTTCGTAACCGCTTCGACAGCCAAAGCGCCATTTATTTTCATTCTCTAAAACAAATTCGGCAGTTGGATTTCCTAAAATAGGCAAAGGATGAGGCAGATCTTTTTGTAGAATGGTCTTTTGATAAAGCTTTTCCCAGTAATAATAGCTTTTTAAAAGAAGTCTTCCGCTTTTATCAATATCTAATTCTTTTGGCGGCGGAATAACTCGGTGTGTGTTCACATTTCCGTCAGCAAAATAAAAATTATAGACCAAAAAGTGTTTTCCATCTTTTACAACACGTGCGGCATAATTTCCTTGTGGCAGCAATACATTATTATGAAATGCAAAATATTCGCCTTTAAATTCAGGAGCAGACCAATAACGGACTTTAATATCTTCTCTAATAGATCCTAAAAGATAATGCATTCCCTTGATTTCGAAAACACAAGGACATTCTACATCATCATAAACATAAGGAATATGAAGCGGTTTTTGCAATACATATCCTTCTTTTTCCCGCTTCGCAACGCCAATGCAGCCTCGGCGATATATTGGCCCAGAGGCACTTCTAGCACAGATTAATAGATAATCTTCACCTTTATATTTATATTTAAAAGGATCTCGAAAACTAATCCATTCTCGCGGATTATTATTTTTTCCTTCATAATGCGGCGCTTCGCTTTTAAATGGAAGTCCATATAAGTTTTCTTTTTTCCAAGTAATTAAATCGGTTGAAATTGCTCGGCCAACTTTCTGTTCAATTCCTTTATCTTGACGTTTTAAGCCTGTATAATACATTTCGTAACCATCACCTTCCGATTTTTTGCTGACATGCATAGTCCATAACATATCATCATCCCATTCTCCTGGATCGCCTACAAATAAGGCGTTTTTTACCCTTTTCCACGAAAGACCATCTTTTGATACTGCATGAGCAATATAATCGTGATTTGGAATAATTAAATGAAATAAATGGTGAATTCCTTTTTCATCTATAAATACATCAACATCTCCAATTTCCCAACTACTAAACCCTGAACCTGAATACATTTTATTACTTATTTAATCTGTTAGTATTTTTTTTTTGAAACACATAGTATAGATCGATAACTATAAAGAAGTTTTATCTATTCAAGAATATAAATTCTATGTATTTATTTTTTTAAGAACCAACTTGTTATTTAATTATTTTATAATGTTTCAATCCTTCTAAAATCCCTTCAGATGCTGCAGTTTTGGCAACGTAAATACTTTTTGTTGTCTCGTAATCTGCCAGCTCGGCACTTCTGTTTCCAACAATAATTCCTTTTACAGGACCTCTAAACATATCTACATCATTTCCTGAATCTCCTGCCGCAATGACATTTGACAACGGAATAGACCACTTACGGCATAGAAATTTGATAGCATTTCCTTTAGAAGCTCTTTTCGGAATAAAATCCAAAAACTGACCGTAACTCGGAATTATATTTACTTTGTACCAGCCCGTTCCTAAAACGCGGATTAGTTCTTCATGATCGTAGTTTTCCTTTTCATAGTAATAAGAAATTTTATAAGGATTCTGAGCTTCTTCTTCCTGTAATTTGATCCATTTAACAGAGCTTAATCTGTTTACAATGTCATCTCTTTTCCATCGTCCTGCTAAAAATTTTGCCCAGCCTTTGTCAAGAATATAATCTTTGCCGTTGGTATAATAAATTTCGGTCCCAACAGAGCAGATAATAAAGTCGGGGAGAGGAAATTCTTCTTCGTCAATTACTTTTTTGACCAAATCTAAATTTCGTCCAGAAGCCATTGCAAAAGCCATTTTATCCGTACGATTGATAAGATGTGTTTTTAATTCCTTTAAACCAGGATTGGCAAGTTTAGGTTCAATAAGAGTTCCGTCAATATCTGAAACTAATAAATGATCGATTTTTCTTTTTAAACGGCTGATATTAATATTAGGATAGTGCTGTTTTTTAATTCCAGCTCCAGAAGAAAGCGATAAATTTTCATTAATCAATTCCACATATTGATTGACGTGGCTTACCCAGCTGTAATGTTTTTGAATATTGATGGCGCCATTATTAGAATAATATTTCCATTGATTTTCATCGGTTAAAATATTTCGAAGTGCTTTTTTAATTTGATTTTCTTCCTGCGGATCTACTAATTCTCCATTTTGGCAGACAGGAATAATTTCTGATGGTCCTCCGTTTTTGGTAACAACCACCGGAAGTCCCGAACTTGCTGATTCAATAACGGTCAAGCCGAAATTTTCATGCAAAGCCAAATTCACAAAAACACCTCTTTTTTCTGCGGCATATCGATAAATAATAGAAACTTCATTCTCGACATCATGCTTTTTAGGAATGGCCATTTTTCCGTACAAATCGTATTTATCCATTAGCAGAAGCAAGTCAGTCAAAACGTTTTTTTCCGATTCTGGCATTTTGGCTATATCTTTTCGGATACCTGCAAAAATTACCAAATTGGCAATGCTTTGGAGCTCTTTGTCTTTTCCGTAAACTTCAATTAAAGTGTTCAAGTTTTTGTGTCGATCAGGTCTTGAAAGTGCCAGAATAATAGGCTTATGCGGATTGGTAAGAAATTTTGAAATGCTTTCTGAAACCCAGTATTTTCGCTGTATTTCTTCCATATTTTTTTCAGAATCGCCTTCTTGAAAATAATAAGGAACAAACTTTCTAGTATCAATTCCTGGAGAAATCGCATGGTATTTTCCTAATTCGAAATTTTTATAAGCTTTATAAGTTTCAATTTCCTGTTCAGTTGAAGTAACAATAAATTCTGAAAGTTCTAAGGTTCTTTCTTCAGCAGTCATTCTTGCTTTAAATTTGAATTTCTTTTCAAGATCTTCCTCAATTTGTCCGCTTTCTAATAATTTTTTCTTTTTGTAAAAACCTAGCGAATGTCCCGTATGAGCAAAAGGAATATTTAAAATTGCTGATAATTCTGCAGCAGCATATCCGGCATCGGCATAATGAGAATGCAGCCAGTCGGGAAAAATGTTGTGCTGTTTAATATGTTGTACAACGCCATTTACAAAAGTGTCCAAACCTTCCCAAAGTTGTTCTTTTGCCTTGTATTTTTTTCCTAAAAATGGAATTCGTCTAATATCTAATTTTTCGTTGATAATTTCAACTGGAACTGCGTATTCGGGAGAAAGAGAAGGATCGTCAATTAATCTTGTAAAAAGGTGAACATGCTCTACATCTTCGTGTTGTGATAAAAATTCTGCTAATTCGTAAATGTATTTAGTTTGTCCTCCATTATCAGCATCTCGTCCTATTTCAAGACCAGAGCCTTTTAGAAGTCCGTGAATATTTATAAGAGAAATTCGTAATTTTTTCATCATTCTTCATTATTGTTTGAATCGCCAAGTTACTATGCTCATGCTGATTTAGTAGAAATAATTACAGTTTTAATTTACATATTTCCCATGTTTTCCGTGCATTTTCTAATGTTATAACTATAAAAAAGCCCGATATTGAGATATCGGGCTTATATTAGTAAATTTTAATTTAGTTCTAATTTTTATTTATTAAATCGTCAATAGCCACTAACGGAATTTCAGGGTTTGCACCATCCGATCCTGCTACTAAGGCTCCTGTAGCACAAGCAAAATTTAAAGCTTCCTGTGGTTCTTTGCCAGTTAAAAGAGAAGTCACTAGAGCGCCTAAGAAAGAATCTCCAGCACCAACAGTGTCGGCCACTTTAATGGTATAACCAGAATTTGAATAAAGATTTTTGTCCCATAGTAATAATGCTCCGTCTTTACCTTTCGTTACACATATTGCTTTTGCATTAGTTAAAGAACAGATAAAATTCATGTTTTCTTCTAAAGTATGAAAAGGAGAATCTAAAGCCTGGCTGATTTCTGTTATTTCTTCATCATTAAACTTGATAAAATCCGCAGACTGCATTAATTGTTGTAGAATCTCATATGTATAATGAGGCTTTCTTAAATTAACATCAAAAACTTTATAAGCATTCGTAATTAATAATTCTTCAAGTGCTTGTCTAGATACCTCATCTCTGCAAACTAAGCTTCCGTAGATTAAAACGTCTGCCTCTTGAACGGATTTTCTCGCCGTATCATTTGGAATAATTTTATCCCAAGCAGATGGATATAGAATTTCATAAGTTGCAGATTTACTTTCGTCTAAAGTTACATTTACCAATCCTGTTGGAAAATCGTCTGATGTTAAAATCGTATCTGTATCTAATCCCAGTCGTTTTACCTCAGCAATAATCGCTTCTCCATCCATATCGTTGCCGACACAGCTTATCATATTTACATCAGCTCCTAATGATTTCATTCGAAGTGCAACATTAAGCGGAGCGCCACCGATTTTTTTTTCATTTCCAAAAATATCCCACAATACTTCTCCAAAAGCTACTGCTTTAAGTTTTTTGTTGTTAATCATTATAAATTATCTTTTTGTATGTATTCAAGCAATTTTGATTTTGCAATTTTATAAAAATAGTGAAGATAGGTGGTATATGCAACTCAATTCTTGATTGATGTCTTTGAATTTTTGGATTGTTAACTAAAATTCAGTTTATTCAAAAATTTTAGTTTAAGCCATTGCTAATAAGTTACTGTCTTGAAAATTTTTAAATCCTTAATTTTTTAAGTCATTATTCCTTTATAAGAAACAATCAACAAAAGTTAAATTTTTACGGAAAGCCGTAAAAAAATACCAAATTATTAAATTATTTTGGCAACATAATTTACATAACCCCAAATTATATAAAAATGCTTATGCGGAAACTTTACCTACTGTTACTTTTTTTTGTGTCTTTTATTATCCATTCTCAAGATATACTTTGGGAAAAATCCTATGGAGGCACACATGCTGATTACCTTTTTGATGCCCAGCCAACAGCCGATTATGGCTTTATTTTGGCTGGAAGTTCACTTTCTAATAAAACGGGAAATAAGGCAGAAGACAATCATGGAGATTTAGATTATTGGATCTGGAAGATGACCGAAAAGGGAGAACTGGACTGGCAGAAAAGTTTTGGCGGTTCCGGTTTTGATATGCTTCAAAGTATCAAAAATACCAGTGACGGCGGATTTATTCTTGCAGGAACTTCAAGCTCAGCTAAGAGTTTTCAAAAGAAAGAAAATTGTAAAGGTCTTTCCGATTTTTGGGTAATTAAACTTAATGCAGCCGGAGATGAGCAGTGGCAGAGAACAATTGGAGGAAATGGTCAGGAAGAATTACTCTGTGCCTTTCAAACAAAGGATGGAGGTTATATTCTTGGAGGTTCTTCCAGCTCAAGTCCTAATTCTATCTCAACTTCAAAATTTGACGAAAAATCCTTAATAACCGATCCTTATGCTAAGTCGGAAAAAAGCAGAGGAAATATGGATTATTGGATCGTTAAATTAGATAAGCAAGGTGTAATAGAATGGCAGAAAACCTATGGTGGTCAATATGCAGATTTATTAAGGAGTATGGAGCAGACTTCGGATAACGGTTATATTCTGGCAGGTTATTCGAATTCACCTATTTCAGGCGATAAAACAGAAGGAAATAAAGGAGCTGGTGATTATTGGGTTTTAAAGCTTAATGATACAGGAGAAATTCAATGGCAGAAGGCTTATGGCGCAGATGGAGATGACCAGCCGTATGTGATACACCAGACTAAAGACGGCGGTTATATTATTGGCGGAAACTCAAACAGTTCTAGTGCATTGAGTAGTCAAGGTGGCATCGTCGGAAATGGAACTGATTATTGGATTTTAAAGCTGGATGAAGAAGGAGAGGTTGTCTGGAGTAAAACATTTGATTTTGGAAAAGTTGATATTTTAACATCGCTGGTAGAAAACAATGATGGAACTTATTTAATCGGAGGCCATGCACGTAATTCTGCCCCAAGATCAGGAAGCGGGTTAATGTCAAAAGCAGCAAGTTTGATTGTTAAAGAAAAAGATGGTATTAACGATTATATAGCTTTAAAAATTAACGATCAAGGAGAAGAAATTTGGAGTAAGACTGTTGGAAGCGGTGGAGAAGATATTCTTAGAAAGTTAATAGAAACTCGTGATGGCGGTTATCTGATGGCTGGTACATCTAATTCTGGTTCATCAAAAGATAAAAATTCCAATATAGGCTCTAATGACTTTTGGGTGGTAAAGCTTAAGGATAAAGCCAAGGTAGAAAAGGTTAAAGCAAGCATTGAAGCTATCCCGAACCCAGTTTCGACTTATACCAATGTGATTATTGGTTATGATTTTAATGAAGGAACTGCTTCAGTATTTGACATTCTGGGGCGGACGCTGCAACATTTTGATATTTCAAGCAGGACAGTCCCTGTAGATTTAAGCTATTACCCAGAGGGGGTTTATATCATAAAGATTCAAACTAATGTAAAAACAGAATCTGTAAAGGTGATTAAAACTATTAAATAAATTATTTTAAAATAAAAACGAATTCAATGATTTTAAAAACTTTAATTAAATCTTCATTTTATTTTTTAGTTGCTTTTACATCTTTTCAAGCACTAGCTCAGCAAGAATCAGAATCAGTAAGTAAGACCCCAATTATAGTTCCTCCACCTCCTAATAGTGCTAGTTTAGGATTATATGGTCAAGTTCCTTTAAATCAATTTACAGGAAATGGCATAATTAATATTCCATTGCACACTATTACATCAGGTAATTTAGAACTACCAATAAGTTTGTCCTACTCTTCAGATGGTGTAAAAGTTGATCAATATGAATCAAATGTTGGAATGGGATGGGTATTAAATGCTGGGGGCGTCATAATTAGGCAAGTTTTTGATTATCAGGATAATTACAACGGTAGGCTTCAAATGCCAAATGCGGCATATGATTCAAGTGAAATGGCAGCTTTTCTGGAGCAGGCATTTAATTCGGCTGAAGTAGATACGCAACCAGACATATATAGTTACAATTTTGCTGGTCTTTCTGGGAAGTTCTTTTTAGATGATAATAATATCCCAGTCGAAATAGAACCAACTGGAATAAAAATAGAAATAACTGACGCTTTTCTTGGTATTGGTACTATTGGAGTAAATAATAATCCTGAGGTAATTATTACAGACACTAAAGGAATTAAGTATTTTTTTGGTGGATCTGGAGCTTACGAGTCAAGCTTAGTGAGAGATCTTTCAAAACAAGGACCAAGGACAAAAGAGGTCAAAACATCTTGGTATTTGAGAAAAATTGTAGATCCGACTACAAATAGTGAGATTAGTCTTACTTATGATGGTAATTCTACTAATATTGGAGGATACCTCTCCGGACTAGAACAAACCTTAGAATATCAGCAGGGTGACTTTCATCCTTGGATTTCTTTAACGAGCACTAAATACAATTCTTTTTCGAATGAATCTCTTTTGAAAGAAATTATTTCGAATGATACTAAAATAACTTTTACTTATTCAAAACGATTTTCAGATAATGATTTCAATTTAATGAAGATTGATGAAATAAATTGTTATAATAAACAGGACATATTAATTAATAAGATTAAATTAAGCTATACAGAATATGCTGGCAATTCTTATTCTAATGAAAATTATTTGCCATATGAGATTAGAACATCTCCTAATTATCTAACAAAACGTTTTTATCTTACTAAGATAAGTGAACATAGTAATTCTGTTAATCCTAAATTTCATGAATTTGAATATTATTCTCCAGAACTATTGCCAGCGCGTTTTAGTTTTGCAAAAGATCATTATGGTCTTTTCAATGGGAAGAACAATACTACCTTAATAACAGGGGATGTTTCTGTACCTAATTCGGTAAGATATCCCATCAGTTCTAGTTATACGGAATTGGCAGATAGAAAACCTGACAGTAATTTTGGTTATTTTGGTTTACTAAAAAAGATAACTTATCCCACTAAAGGGACTAGTACTTTGGTGTATGAGCCTCATGTGAATGGAAAGGTAACTGTTCCCGTTTTTCCATCTAAAGCCATTGCAAAAATTGACTTAGCGACTCGTATTGGTGAGCGTAATGACTCAAAAGATCTTATAATCTCTTCTTCATATAAGCAGACAATAAAACTAAATACTTATGCACAATTTAATAGTTTTTGTAGGGATCAGGATCCAACTTATGAACCAACACACGATCCATCAGGAACCATTTATATAACAGATTTGTCAACTAACACACGAGTCACTTTCATGAATCATGCAGACACAGATGTCCCAGTAGATTTAGGGGATTATTATAATTTTAATCAAGATTCGCCAAGTTCAGATTCTATCACGTTTGAGTTAAACGCAAATACAAATTATAAAATAACTGTAAAATTAATGTCGGCAGAATGTGTAATGACTGGGGTTAGTTTTGATTATTATGCAGATCCAGTTACTTTTAAAGAAGAAGATGTTCAAGTTGGAGGTTTTAGAATTCAAAAAGTCTTAAAAAACAATTTATTTAATGGGATTATAGAAACAGAAAAATACTTTTACGGTTCAGGAGCTTACATGGCAAGAGCGTCTATTGCATATGTTAGGAAGATAGATAGAAATAATCTTTGTGAATCCCCATCTCAGTCATTTCGTTATGTAATTTCTAGTGCAGATTTAGCTAATATTTATTCTTGTCAAAATGCTCAATTTGGTTATGCTGGCGTAATCAAAAGTTATGGTGAAAATTTTGAAAATGGAGGTGAAGAATTTATATATAATATAATTCAGGATGGAATGCCTTATATACTTCATGGAGAAGATGACAAAACAACTCCGTTTACTAATGGTTTTGGATCTGGAAGATTATTGAACCATAAAGTTTTCAAAAGAAATTCATCAGGTAGTAATATTGTTTTAAAAGAGACGATAAATGAATACGAACATGATACAGCTAAAGATAAATCGGTATTAGGACACGTAGCTTATGTAAGTAATGAACTTTTTGGTTATGTGACTGTTACTAATAATGGTATTCCTTCTAGTTTTTGTCCACAAGTTTTTTCATCAAATGCATTTTCTCTAAATGAATATTCTGTTCGTTCTCAATGGAGTTATCTGAAGAAAACTACAGAAAAAACATTTGATAAAAATGGCGATAATCCAATAACAGTAGAAACTAATTATAGTTATGACAATCCATTACATTGTCAGCCAACCTCAATAGTTTCAAAATCATCTAAAGGAGAAATATTAGAAACCAAATATTATTATGCTCAGGATTCAGAGATGTTGGATCAGCCTTTTGTAAATGATTTAAAAACAGCTAACATAATTTTGCCCCCATTAAACACAAAAAGTTTTTCTAGAGGATCTAAAGTGTCAGAACAATTACGGGTTTATGATAAAAGTACAGCTACAAGTAATTTATTGTTGCCAAAATCAGTTTATGTCAATAAGGGACTAGCTTCAATAGATTTAGGTTTAGACAGAAAACTAACTTATGATCTTTATGATGATAAAGGCAATATTTTGCAATATACACCCGAAGGTGGAACACCAGTTTCTATTATCTGGGGCTATAATAAAACACAGCCAATCGCCAAGATTGAAAATATGGCTTATAATTCGATTCCTGTAGAAACAATATCAAATTTACAGACGCTCTCCAATGCTGATGGCGACAATTGTACATCGAGTACTTGTAAAGAACAATTGCTTCGAAACGGGTTAAATACATTTCGAAATGCTTTTCCTAATGCGTTTATTTCTACTTATACTTATAATCCCCTTTTAGGAGTAACAAGCAGTACAGATGCTAAAGGGTTTACAAGCTATTATGAGTATGATGATCATGGAATGATAAAAAACACAAGGGATACTAACAGCGATTTACTGTCTCAATATATATATCATTATAATAATTAAGAAAAAAATATGAAAAAAGTAGTGTTTTCAAACATCTTATTTGTAATTATAAATATATGTAATGCACAAGAAACAATAATTAAATCAGTTGTCTCCCCTGCTGCTGCTGCCGCAATTGCAACATATTGGTATAGAGATGAGGACGGAGACGGATTCGGAGAAAAGGGACTTGAATGGACTCCAATTAAGAGCACAACTCAACCGCCAGGCTACGTTTCCAATAACTTTGATTTAAATGATGAAGATTACTACATCACCAATATTCCGCCAGTTATGTATTACTTAGACCAAGACAGGGATTCATTTGGAAGTACTGTGGGACGTCTTTACAGTGTAAGGCCAAGTGTGTATTATATCACTAACAATACAGACTGCAATGATAATGATGCAACGATCAATCCTAATACAAAATGGTATCGTGATGCTGATGGAGATGGCTATGGAAGTACAACTGTAATATTAACCCAATGCGCCCAGCCAACTGGTTATGTTCGAAATTCATCAGATTATGATGATTCTACATCTAACATTACGAATGTAGTGCCTCAGTATTTTTACCAAGATGCCGATGGAGATGGCTATGGAAATGGATCTATAGCTGTTTATTATAGCTACATGCCCGCTGGTTTTGTAACCAATAGTTCTGATTGTAATGATTCCGATGCGAGAATTAATCCAAATACAATTTGGTTTAAAGATTTAGATGGTGATGGTTACGGAAATGAATTAGTTACTTTAAAAAAATGCCCTGCAACAACAGGTTATGTTCTTAATTTTGACGACTATGACGATAATAATGTTAATATTACGAACATTCCTCCTCAATATTATTCCCGCGATTTGGATGGAGATGGTTTTGGTGATCCATCTAGCACGGTTTATTATAGTGTAAGGCCAGCGGGATATATCACTAATAATCTCGATTGTAATGATTATGATATCACTCAAAATCCAAATACAGTCTGGTATCAGGATGCTGATTTAGATGGCTACGGAAATGGAGCAATTACAACTGTAAGCTGTGTTCAGCCATACGGATACGTTCGAAATGCTGCCGATTATAATGACAGTACTTCAAATATTACAAACGTAGCGCCTCAATATTTTTATAGGGATTTGGACGGCGATGGTTTTGGAAGTCAGTCTGTATATGTTTATTATAGTAATCTGCCAGGAGGTTATGTAGCTAATAATTTAGATTGTAATGATTTTGATTTTACAACTAATCCCAATACTTTGTGGTATCAGGATGCTGACGGAGATGGTTTTGGAAACGGAAGTATTTCAGTTGTCTCATGTACGCAACCTTCAGGATACGTAAGAAATGCAGCAGATTATAATGATTCAACAGCAAACATTACTAATGTTGCTCCAAACTATTTCTATCAGGATGCTGATGGTGATGGTTACGGAAATCCATCAGCTTATGTATATTACAGTTATATGCCTGAAGGTTTTGTTGCAAATAATTATGATTGTAATGATGGTGACGTCTCTTTAAATCCTAACACGGTTTGGTATCAGGATGCTGATGGAGATGGTTTTGGAAACGGAGGAGTATCTACTTCGTCCTGTGTACAGCCAGGGGGTTATGTTCGTAATGCAGCAGATTATAATGATTCAACAGTAAATATTACCAATATTGCTCCCAACTATTTTTATCAGGATGCGGATGGAGATGCTTATGGAAATCCATCGGTTTATGTTTATTACAGCTATATGCCTAGAGGATATGTTGCAAATAATTATGATTGTAATGATGGAGACAGTTCTTTAAATCCAAACACTGTTTGGTACAGAGATGCTGATGCAGATGGCTACGGAAATGGATCAGTAGTGACAAACAGTTGCACCCAGCCAAATGGTTATATAAGACAGGCAGGTGATTATGATGATAATACAGGAAATATAACCAATATTGCGCCACAATATTTCTATCAGGACGCTGATGGCGATGGGTACGGAAACCCATCGGTTTATGTGTATTACAGCTATATGCCTGTAGGATATGCTGCAAATAATTATGATTGTAATGATGGTGACGGCTCTTTAAATCCAAATACAATCTGGTATAGAGATGAGGATGGAGACGGTTATGGAAATTCAGCAGTAACAGCAAATAGCTGCCTACAGCCAAATGGTTATAGAAGACAGGCCGGTGATTTTGATGATAATAATGTAAATATTACTAATGCTGCGCCGCAGTATTTTTACAGAGATGCTGATGCGGATGGTTACGGAAATCCATCTCTATATGTTTATTATAGTTATATGCCGGGGGGCTATGCTGCTAATAACTTGGATTGTAATGACAGTGATGCATCCTTAAATCCGAATACGGTCTGGTATCTTGATGCTGACGCAGATGGATATGGTAATTTAGGAATCACCACAAACAGCTGTTCTCAGCCGAATGGATACGTAAGACAGTCAGGTGATTATGATGATAGTACAGTGAACATTACCAATATTGCACCGCAGTATTTTTATAAAGATTTAGATGGAGACGGTTACGGTGATCCAAATGATGTTATTTACTATAGTAACAGACCCGCCAATTATGTTTCTAATAATTCAGATTGTAATGATAACGATAGTTCTCTAAATCCTAATACGATCTGGTATAGAGACGCAGATGGGGATGGATACGGAATATCGGCAGCAACTGCGATGCAATGCACGCAGCCAGCAGGATATGTTCGAAACTCGTCTGACTACAATGATACTACTGCAAATATTACCAATATTGCGCCGGCTACTTTTTATCAGGATGCCGATGGGGACGGTTTTGGAAATGCATTAGTAAATGTATATTATAGTGTAATGCCTAATGGTTACGTTTCAAATAATACTGACTGTAATGATACAGATGTAAGCCTAAATCCAAATACAAAATGGTTTGCCGATAATGATTTGGACGGTTTAGGCGATTCTTCAGATTTTTTACAGCAATGTATAAAACCCAATGGTAATTATGTACTAAATAATACTGATAATTGTCCGCAAATTGCAGGAAGCAGTCCTGACTGTAGTAATATTATAACTCCATCAGATTATAATTACATTATTACAAAGAATTATAAAGTGCCAACAGATACCGTTATAGATTCTCCATCATTGGAGCAGGCGCAGACTAGTATTACATATTTTGACGGACTGGGCAGGCCGATGCAGAAAATTGCTAACAGACAGTCAGCAGCAGGCAAAGATATTATCACCCATATTGGTTATGATAATTTTGGAAGACAAGATTTGGAATATCTGCCTTATGTTTCCACGTCCACTAATATGGCATTCGAAACAAATGCAAAAGATAATACGACAGCATTTTACAATACTAGTAAATATGATAATACATCAAACCCCTATTCACAAAAAGAATTAGAATCCTCTCCCTTAAGCAGAGTTCTAAAGCAGGCAGCTCCAGGAGCTTCGTGGGAAATGGGAAATGGACATGAAATAAAATTAGAGTACCAGAGCAATACTGCAGATGAGGTAAAGTTGTATCAGGCATCAACATCCTGGAACGCTGGTTCTGGTTTGTACGATATTTCATTTTCAGATGACGGATATTACACAGAAAACCAGTTATATAAAAATGTAACGTATGATGAAAATACAACCGCAAGTCCTGCAGAAGGTTCTGGATCTACGGTTGAATTTAAGAATAAAGAAGGCCAGATTGTTTTAAAAAGAACCTATGATGCAGGCGATAAACACGATACCTATTATGTTTATGATATTTACGGAAACCTGACTTATGTAATTCCTCCAATGGCTGAAGGGACTATTACTGCAGATATTTTAAACGGTTTATGCTACCAATACAAGTATGATGACAGAAATCGTCTGGTAGAGAAAAAACTGCCTGGAAAACAATGGGAGTTTATTGTTTACGATAAATTAGACAGGCCGGTTGCAACAGGGCCAGCATTATCTCCTTTTAAAGATGACACGGCATCCGGCTGGATTATCACTAAATATGATGCTTTCAGCAGGCCGGTTTATACAGGCTGGAGTAATCAGACATCAAATGCTGCGACTCGTAAATCTTTGCAGGATGCCCAGAATGCTGCTGCAGTTTTATTTGAAACTAAGCAGACATCTGGAAGTATTGACGGAATCGAAGCATACTACAGTAATGTAATAGCACCGACAAATTTTAAACTGCTCACAGTTAATTATTATGATAATTACGAATTTCCTAACGCACAGCCAGTTCCAAGCACGGTCGAGGGACAAGCGGTTTTAGCAAATATTAAAGGTCTGGCTTCGGGCAGCTGGACAAGAGCAGTAACTGCAGCATCTTCTACAGCCGGTGAAACGAGTACGATATTTTATGATGACAAAGCCAGACCTGTAAAAAACTATCTTCAGAATTATTTAGGAGGTTACACTTCAAGTGAGAGTAAAATAGATTTCGCAGGAAAAACGCTGTATTCCATTACAAAACACAAGAGAACTTCTGGAAATACTGAAATAACAGTACGAGAAGAATTTACATATTCGCCTCAAGATCGCCTGCTTACCCATACACACCAGATAAATGGCGGTGCAGTACAACTGCTTGCAGATAATACCTATGATGCGCTGGGGCAGCTGGAAAGTAAAAAGGTTGGAAATAATACAGGAGACCCGCTTCAAAAAGTAGACTTTAAGTATAATATAAGAGGCTGGCTTACCGCAATAAACCAAACCAGCAACTTACAGCAGGATACAGATCCAGTTGACTTATTTGCTTTTAAAATTAATTACGACACTACTCAGACCAGTGTAGCAGGGGTAAGTGCATTGTATAATGGTAATATTTCTGAAACATTTTGGAAAACAGCTTCAGATATAACAGAAAGGGCTTACGGGTATAAATATGATAACCTAAACCGCCTTAAAAATGCAGTTTACGAGAAAAATGGCGTCACGACAAGTGCTTATGATGAAAATCTGACTTACGATAAAAATGGTAATATTAAAAAATTGAGCCGTAAAGGAGATTATGATCCTCAAGTAGGGAATATTGATATTGATGATTTAGTCTATACATATACTGCAAACACTAACCAGCTTACCAAAGTAGAGGATAATTCTAACAACGTGAGCGGATTTAATGATGCAAATAAAGCAGACGATGATTACAGCTATGATGATAATGGTAATATGATTACCGACAAAAACAAAAACATTACAGCCATAAGCTACAATCATTTAAATTTACCAAAGAAAATAACATTTGGAACAACTGGAAGTATTGAGTATTTTTACACTGCAGCAGGGCAGAAAATCGAGAAAATTGTTACCGAAGGTACCGTAACCACGGCAACCAATTATTTAGGAGGCTACCAGTACAAAGACAATGTTTTAGAGTTTTTCCCGACAGCAGAAGGTTATGTGAAGAATACAGACGGTGCACTTTCGTATGTTTTTCAATACAAAGATCATTTAGGAAATGTTCGCTTGAGTTATGCTAAGAACCCAACAACACAAGTTCTTGAAATTATTGAAGAGAATAATTATTATCCTTTTGGATTAAAGCATAAAGGATATAATGATTATACGGCGAATAGTAATAAGTATAAGTTTAATGGAAAAGAACTGCAAGACGAGCTGGGACTGAACATGTATGATTATGGAGCACGTAATTATGACCCTGCTCTTGGTCGTTGGATGAATACTGACCCATTGGCAGATACATCACGAAAATTTAGCCCTTATGCTTATGCACTAGACAATCCTGTCTTTTTTATAGACCCTGACGGAATGCAAGCTAGATATAATTGGGAAGAACATGATAAAGGAAATACAGGTGTTTACACTGACGATGAAACCCAAAAAAATGTTTCTTTTTCAGATGCATTAACTCAGACTCTAGCCAACACTGGAGACAGTGAGCAAGGTGAGCCTCCAGTTAATTTCTTTAATCTAGATAATAGTAGTTTTTATAGAACTTTTAAAGATAAGGCTAAAAAAGGTAATTATTATGAAGGAGATGGAATTTTTGATGCATATGGACATGGAGGAATTGATAGAGATGGGGAGGGATGGTTTGCTGATGATAAATTTCATCACGATATGGTTACAGCTGAACAGTTTGACAAAAGAATGTCTCTAGCCAGTCCTGCTTACGCAAAAAAAATGAAAACTTCTGAAGCTTTTGTCTTAAATTTATGGATATGTCAATCAGCCAGTGGAGATAGTCCAATGGCAAAAAAAATATCAAAAGCACATCCTTTTGCTACTGTAATAGGAATAGATGGGTTTTGTATGTATGGAGATAGAGGAGGAAAGCCAGGAATTTATGGTTTTAGTTCAGATTCGAAGGTTAATAAAAAAGATGGATACATTGTTTATTATCAAAATGGAGAAGAAGTCAAAAGAGTTCTTTATTCAGATTATTTAACTCAAAATAACTTCATTAAATTATGAAAAAATTAATGCTAATTGCGGTATTAGGACTTTTGGTCTTAAGCTGTAGAAATGAAGAAAAAAAATCGTTGCCAGTAATAGAAGAACAAGTTCAATCTACCAAAGGTCTATATACGGATTATTTTAATGATACTAAAAAGGTTAGAGCATTAAGTGACAAAATATTATTTGCTGGAGATACTTTAGCATATAGAGAATTATATAGTATATATGCTTTAAGCGGTCATAAAGAAGAATATCTTTGTACGTCTATATTGATGGCTAATAAATATGGCTACAAACAGGCATGTTATGATGTTTACTCGATTTTGCATCGGATGAGTAATTTTGTTAATAAAAAAAAAAAAATGAATAAAGAAAAATTAACACCTCTTGATAATGAGACACAAGTTTTTGCATTAAAATATCTCAAAAAAGCTGCAAAGCAAGGACATGTTCAAGCAAAAGAGGATTTATTACTTTACGGTAAAAATGGTGAACTATTGTTGAAATACAAATAACAATAAGCATAACTAAAGCTAAAGCAAAGCCATTCCATAACGGAGTGGCTTTTACTTTTAAAGCAATTTTAAACGTACCAAAAGGTTTAATTTTGTAGCTACATTCTCCTGCTTCCGCTGAGTGAGCCATCTTGTAATTAGTAAAGAAGATTGATAAACCCTGTCCTCCCTCTATCGGCTGTTTCGATACCAAACACCGAGATTTTTAGTGTTAAGTTACTTCCCCGTACTATAAAATTGTGTACCTGTTTCAGCCGATACATCGATGTCTTAAGCGAAAATTCCACATTTTTTGAAATTCCATTGAACAGTGTCTCATTTTGGAACACTGATTTAGCCATCCAGAAAAATATTTTAAAAAAAAAGTGCCAATAAGCTACACTTTGGAAAGTATGTTAGTATTTATTGTAAAGATGCTTGACTAACTCCCTTGTATGGAGTTCCTGTATCTAACCAATAACGAGATGCTAACCAACTAAGAAATGAAATATGAGAATTTAAAGAAATTTATAATAAGCACCAAAGCAAGCAAAAGCACCATTTACAGATTCTACAAAAAGAATGAAGACCTATTTGCTGAAACCAATCTAAGAAACGGAAAGAGAATGTTTCCTGCTGACCATGCCAGATATTTTGACAGTGAAATCATGTTTGATGAGAACAAAGTTTTGCGACAAGAAAACCAATCTATGAGAAATCTTATTGATTGTCTTGCTGATAAAGAGAGCCTGAAACACACTTTCTGGCAGATGGACTGGAGTTTTTTCTTTACGGTAGCCTATAAAGCAGACCGCAACAAGACAAGCTGTTTTAAGCAGATGCATGGTCTGTATGATTATCTGAACCAAAAATACGGAGCATCAACAGAAATCCGACTGTTCTTTACAACTGAACCGTTCCCAAACCGAAAAGGCTGTCATAATCATTTTGTCGTCTACGTTGCTGATAAAAAACTTCATGAGCAGACTGTAACGGATATTCAGGACTATTTCAACTACGATAGAACCGATGTAAGCATTTATGACCGATACAAAGCTTTTTAGGACATTCCCAAATCAATACCACCTACATCTATGCCGTCAAAAACAAGAAACGAAAACCAGTTACCACCTTTTAAACAGACCAGCCTATGACTACACTCAAAATTGAAGATTTTCTGCTCCAGAACTACAGCGAGCAGACCGTAAAGAGCTACATGTTTGCAATTAATCACTTTTTAGTGATGAATCCCAAAGCCAAACGATACAAATACAGGAATATCGTTGAGTATATGGAAGAAATCGGAAAGCAACAGCCCTATCCCAGATATAGGGTTGTTATTCTATCAGCAATCAAGAAGTACTATGATTATCTGGTTATGAGCGGATACAGAGAAGACCATCCGTGCAAGAAGCTCAATATCAAGGTCAACAGCAATCAGGCGGTGCAGGTTCAGGATTTGTTCAGCTCAGAAGAACTCCAGTTGCTCTTAACCCGTGAGAATCGATACGAGAATCTGGACACCAGAAACAGCGTTCTTATCAACCTGCTGATTTATCAGGGATTGACCAGCGATGAGATTATTAGACTCACTGTTAAGGATGTTGATTTGGATGCTGGAACAATCTACATCAAAGCTTCCAAGAATCTCAACAGGAGAAAAGCCAAACTCCTACCTCAACAGATAATGCCTTTTTTTAAATACATCAACGAAATAAGACCCAGAATGCTCAGAAGCGCAACCGATAAGCTAATCATTGGAAAACTGGGAAAACCTATCACCGTTGACAGTATTCATGCCATGATTCAGTCTTTAAAAGCATTGTTTCCTGATAAGAACCTCAATCCAAAAACCATTCGTATGAGCGTTATCTGCAACTGGCTTAACGAACAGAAGTTACCTCTGGAACATGTTCAGGAACTTGCTGGACATAAGTGGCCTGGAACGACAGAGAAGTATATAAAGGTTGATAGTTTGCAACAACGGGAGTTGATTAATAAATTTTTTCCAAATTTCTAGGTATAATGTTGAAAAGTTAAGTTATTGAAAAACAGTATAAATACGTATTGTTCTGTTCTTTATTTTATGATATATTCGTTAATAAATAACATGAGTATAAACACTTAAAACAAATAATTATGGAATTTAAAAAAGACCGAGGAACAATTCTTCAAGTTACTTTCGATGTACTTTATCCAAATGGACAGCTCAAATCTGTTACGATGTCGTTGGCAGATACAAGTGAGTTTAAAAATGTTGGAATGATTGTCTTTGATGAAGATTTACTAAAAAAATATGTTCTATCAAATCAGGATGAAATTTCAACTCAAAAACTTAATGAAAAATGGAATAAGAATGATGTTTTAATTGAATCAGAAGGAGGAGGAGAAGCTCCATATAAGCCAGCATTAGTATTAGTAGAAAAAGATGGTAACACAATTACTAAATGTGGAGGTCATGGCTCAAGTGGTCATATTGGAACAGGTAGTAGTATTCATAGATACATGTAATTTACAAGCTCTCATTTTGAGAGCTTTTTTTTGCCATAAAGTTAGTGTTTTTTAAATTTTTATAGGAAATCATGCCAACTAAAACTATTTTCGTAGTCGAAAGTAAGTTCTTTGAATTACATAACGATTGGCAAAGCGCACTAATTACGATTAAGGGAATTTTGTAAATCCTTATAAGTATAAGTACAACGGTAAGGAGTTGCAAAACGAGCTGGGACTCAACATGTATGCTATGGATTTGCGTTTGTATGATCCAGCGATAGCTCGATGGACGGTTATTGACCCAGTTGTACATTTTGATGAATCACCATACAACGCATTTAGTAATAACCCAGTATTTTGGGAAGACCCAAGTGGTGCTTCACCGGTATATAATAATGTAACGGGACAATATGTAATAAATGGTGCTGTAGCTACATTTGAAGATGCTTTGGCGTATGTTAATTCTGGAGGAAATGCTAAAGGAGACAATAATAATACAGCAAGTAAAGGTGGTTTTGATGAGGAATTAGACTCTAATTTTTCACAGGATGGTTATAACATTTATTTATTTAGGGCAACTATGGGTGAAGGTATGAAGACCATAGCGTCTGTAATAGATTTAATAAATGGAGAATCAAGTCTTGAGAGCACATTAGAAGATGGTGAAAGGCTAACAAAAATTATTCTTTTCAAAAAAGAAATTAATATGGAATATAAAGATGGAAAAGGTAATAAAATCTCAAAGAATAAGTATAATGAATTTGTTAGTAAGGGAAAATCAACGACAATTACTAAAACTACCATAATAAAAAGATATCAAGGTCAGATACCAACTATAGCAAAACAAAGTGTTATTGATGCAAAAAATATAAAATTAAGTTTAACTAAAACAACCACTGTTGATAATCATGGAAAGACTACTACAAGTAAAAGTAATAGCACAACTTCATTAAGTACACTTTCTTCTAATATTCAATTGATTTTTCAGTCTGCAGCAGATTACAATAGTAACCAATATGAGACGCAAAGTGGTTCATTCATAGAAAATTTTAAAGAAACAACAAAAAAAGTAAGAGAATGAGAAAAAAAGAAATTTTGAAAGTATTGTTTTTTCCCTAGTAATAGCCATCATAATCAAGTATATTTCAATAGCTGTTATAGGAGAATATATGGAAATTACTAAAAACAGTTTTCATAACAATTTGATAAGTCTAGATGTTTATCAAGAAAAGGCAACTGAAATTTTTTATCTTGAATTAGTAAACCTAATTATTTTGCCATATGTCGCTGCAGTTTTATTTTACTTTTTTACTAGGATTAATTTAAAACAAAAATGTAATTTCTTAATATTTATATTTTTGTTTACTATATCATTTTTCTTGTTTTATTTTTTAATAAGTTGCTTATATAAAATGTGGTAATGTATTAGATGTATTGGCGGTTAATTTTTGTATGAAACATTTTCATATTATGGTACTGTTGGTAGTGGGTAGTGTTTCAAAGTTAGTGGGTAATGTATCAGATGTGTTGGTGGTTAATTATTGTCTCTAACATTTAAGGAAAATCAGATATTTATATTAATATCGCATAAAAATTAAGACAGCCTTTGGGCTGTTTTTTTATTTTATAATGCCTTAAAACAAAAAATAGAGTCAAGCCAAACTAAATGCTGTAGATGTGTTGGTAGCAAAACTATACATTTATACTTAAAATTATATTCTTAAATAATTGCATAATGCTATTGGGATATGTTTAAAAAACATGTTCATAAACTGTTGATAAATAATACATTGCGAACTGTGTTAAAATATTATTTCCATTCATTAATTATTATAAATTTATAATTGAATGACAGCTAATTACTGTGAAATTTTTTTAAATATGGGAAAAGCTATACAATTACAGGTACGTAAGGAACTGAACGGAAATCAACAGTTCAATATTATTAAATTAAAAGGCAGTTTGATCTCTAAAGGATATACTGAAATTATACATATCAGCGATCAAGATGACGAATTTCATATTAATTCATTTGAGACAAAAATTGAAGCACGAAGAGAAGTACAAGAATTCATTCAGGATTTTATTATGAAAGAAGATCTAGCCAATACAATTAGTGTATTAAGTAAAGGGTAGATGCTATCACAGTCATAATAAAAAAAGCTGCACAAATGTCTCTGATTTTGCGCAGCTTTTTTGTATAAATTTCCTGAATTTTAAATAAAATAACTTTAATCCTGCTTAAAACTCTTTAGCGAACCATCCTCATTAAATTGTATTGAATATCTTTCGCGGCTGCCGCTAATGGTAGTTGGATACCATTGAATTTGATTTTTATAGATTGCAATATATACATTTTCTGCAGGTACAGCTCCTTCGATAGTTTCGGCTTTTTTATTATAAATAGCAGTTACTTTAGCAACATTTACAAAACTGATTTTATTCAGTGAAATTAAACGATCTTGAATATCATCTTTAACAGATAGCTGAATTGGTCTCGGCTCCGACCATTTATTATCCCTGTATTCGTAACCATCAACATATTTCGGATTTTCAGGATGCTGAAGCATAACGTTTATAATTCCATTATCATAAAAATATAGAATTGAATAAACAAAAATTTCTTTTCCATTATATTGTGGCAGTTTTCGAAGTTCTTCTTCTGCTTTTGTTAGTGTATTAGTATCTGAAAGAAGCTCTCGTTTTTCGGTTGAAGAATTTACTTTCGCAGGATTATTGATAATTGTTTGATCGTCTTGTTTTTTGATTTCTTTATTTACTAATGTGTCAGTGGGTTTAAATGTTTCATCAATACTTTTAGATATTTGGTTACAGCTTATAAATGATAAACCGCAAGTCATTCCTATAATTAGTTTTCTCATATTTATACAATATTGTTTAAATCGCTTGCAAAAGCAATTTGTGTTGGATTTTCGGGTAAATAAAAAATCTCAATCTCTTTTTGTTTGGTCATATCAAGTTCTAGAAGTCCAATAACTTTCTTTAAACTGCTTTTATGAATATGCTGTTTGTTGTCTTTATATTCGAGCTCAAAACGCATCATTGGTTGTTCATTAATATATGTTCCTGTCTGACTGACATTAATCAATCTCGCCGCAGTTTTTATTCCTTTAAATTTAATCAGAACCGAATCATCATTTAGACCGGTTAGTTTGCTTAAGATAAATCGCAAAAGAAAACGATAGAATAAAATTACAATTGGGCAAATAATTAACGGATGTCCAAAACTCATAAAGCGCCAGCCCATACCTTGACTTTCAGTTTTATAAGCATACATATAATAACCAGCTACAGCAATTATAACAATTATCCAGGTCAATAGTCTTAATACCAGACCCAAATAATTGAATCCTGCATTTGTCGTTGCAATAATAAAATGGGGAAGCTGTTTAGAATTTCTATTGAGCAGTAAGTTTAGTTTCTTGCCAGTTTCAAAACGATGTTCTTGAGGTTTACTATCCGTAATAATTGTTTTATGGGTAATTTCGGTATCAGAAAGATTTTTAAACAATAACTCAAGTTCGTAAGTATTTAATTTAGATGTTGGTTTTGAAATTTTTACTGCATTTATAATTTTTGCTTCTCTTTTTACACCAGTCTCTTTTATTGCTTCTAAATTTCTTTTTGTGATAAAAACCTGCAATATCCATTTTTGGAAGTATCCAATTAAAATAATCAGCCATATTACTATTGATAAAAATACTATGCCGAGCGCCAGCCACGGATTTTTATCATTTAATGCATTAATATCAAATTCGTCATTGATATTATAATACATCAGCATCGGAAAAGGAATTGCAAAAAAGAACATATAGATTGCCCAAAATGTAATAGCAAGATATTTTTTCATTCCTTGTGGTATTTAAAGTTATGAATTTAATTATGATTTGTAAACAGCATTAAAATGCTTTTTTACAATTGGGTACTAATCAAATTTACATAAAATATTAAATTTCTTACGTGCGATTTAGCAAATTTTAGATATTGACTTTTGAAATAGCTTTTTCTAACAACAAAAAAGTCCCAGTTTTTTTCTGGAACTTTTAATTTTGTAATTGAAAATGCTATAAATCAAGATTTATTTATCCATGAGCTTCAACAGAAACATTGTTCCATTTCTCCCAATTTTCTAATCTTTTTTCATAGCTTTGTTTTACGAATGGAAGTGCGACTTTTCCAAGTAATAATCGTAAAGGAGGATTTTCGTTTTCGACTAGTTTTACGACTGCAGAAGCTGTTGCTTCAACTTTTCCGAATATATTTTCTGAAGCTGCCATAGCTTTTTTAATTTCATCATAAACAGGTAAACTTTCGCTGTTAATTCCAGTGTGCCAGATATTTGAAGCGTATCCGTTTGGTTCTAATATCGTTACTTTGATTCCGAATTGTTTTACTTCCGAAGCTAAAGTTTCACTTAAACCTTCAATAGCAAATTTTGAAGCGCTGTAAAGTCCCATTGTGGCTGGTAAAGTTGCCAATCCTAAAATAGAAGAAACTTGAATAATATGCCCGCTTTTTTGCTCTCTCATAATAGGTAGAACCGCTTGCGTTAACCACAAAGTTCCGAAAAAGTTAGTTTCAAATTGCTCTCTTGCTTCCTGTTCACTTGCTTCTTCAACCGCGCCGGTAAGCGCGTAACCTGCGTTGTTTATTAAAACGTCAATTGTTCCAAAATGCTGTTTTACTTTTTGTACTACTTGAAGAGATTCCTCTCTATTATTTACATCCAATTGTAAAAGTAGAATCGTATTCCCGTATTTTTCTTTTAAATCGTTTAAAGTATCTAAATTTCTAGCAGTTGCTGCTACATTATATCCTTTAGCTAAAAAAGCTTCTGTCCAAGTTCTTCCAAATCCTTTTGAAGCTCCTGTAATTAAAATTGTTTTTGACATGGTAATTGTTTTTATAATTAATTAATTGAAAAATGTGACTGATCGGTCATTTTTATGGTAAAAAAAATTATATCGAGTTTTCAGATATAATTTTTTTAAGTGTTTCTTCTATTGTTTTCATATTATCATTATTGCCAGACATGCGCGACATTAAATGACCGCCTTCAAGCATGGCAAAAAGCACAGTGGCAAATTCTGATCCTTTCCATTTCGGATTAAATTCTCCATCAGCAATTCCTTTTTCTATAATAGCAGATAAAAGCTGTTGTCCTCGTTTAATGCCTGTGTTCACTTTTTCTTTTACAATCGGATTAGTATCGTCAGCTTCCGTTCCAAAATTTAATAACGGGCAGCCTCCGCTAACAGGTGGATTAATTGGATTGCTAAAAAAATCAATATAAGCCAAAAGCTGTTCTTTGGCACTTTTCCCCTGACTTAATTGCGCCTGAAGTTTAGTGCTTAATATTTTCATATTGTGGTCTACGGCAGCGCAGGCCAAAACATCTTTATTTTCAAAATGAACATACATACTTCCTTTAGACAATTTGGTCGCCTCCATAATATCGCTCATAGAAGTAGCTGCAATTCCTTTTGTATTAAAAATAGGAGCGGCTTTTTCTATAATAAATTGTTTGGTTTCTTCACCTTTTGTCATGATAGGTTGTATTTAATGATGCAAATATATGACCGATTGGTCATATATGCAAGTGTTTATGAAATTAATTTTTTAATTATTTGGTTTTAAGGTTTTTATTGAGAGTTGTTTTTAAGTAAAAATTACTTAAATCACTGGACTTAACGCAGTCTTTTATCAATTTAATTCGCTCGATATTTTGTCTTCATTTTCAAAACCACGATCTATTAGTAGAATTTATCGTTAGTATATTATTCAAAAGATAAAATAAAAGTGATTGATGGAAATCAGATTGTAACAAAAAGTGGCAATATTCATTAGACTTCCTAAATAAGAAGGTCTGCTCTCGACACGGCCGCAAAAGCCATTAAAAGATAGCTTACGCAAGCTCCAACCATTGCAGTATCTGGTAGATAATCCAAATCACGGATATATGTCGACATTCCTATGAGCAGAACCTTCTTCTTTAATTTTAAGTTTTAATCGAAATTTGTTTTGAAATGTTTTTAAGCTTTTTAATTTGGACAGGGTAAATATATTATCATCATTTTTTTCAAAACATGATTCTAATCATGCTGTTAGATATTTATTTTTTTATTTTTTGCCTAACTTTTATCGATTATATAAAATAATAAAGCTGCAACTTTTTTAGTGTTGCAGCTTTATTGTAAGAAGTATAATGTCTTTTATTTTTCTATTAACTAGAGAAATGTAAACCTTTGTTTTTAAAACTATTATATAATTCTTGTCTCGCCAGACTTATTGTTTCTTCGGTTCTGTAAATACTACACCAAAATTTGATCAGAAGTTTATATTTTCCGTCAGAAATAGCGCTGTAATAAATCTGAGATGGTTTTGCATTATTTACCATTGGTAAGTTGGCAAGTGTTTCGTTTACAACTAAATTGATTTCTTCTGGAACGGTGTCACCAACGATTTCAAAAGTAACTTCAACAAGTTTGAAATTATCAGTATAGGTCCAATTGGTAATATTTTGGGATAATAAATTACCATTCGGAATAATAATTTCGGCACCGTTTGGCGCATTAATTTTGGTAGTTCTCAGTCCCATAGATTTAACGCGGCCAGATTCTGAACTAATTTCAACAACGTCACCAATCTGAATCGGTTTATCAAAAATCAAAATGATTCCCGATACAAAGTTGCTGACGATATTTTGAAGACCAAGTCCGACACCGACACCTAAAGCTCCTAATAAAATACTCAATTTATCTAAAGGCATTCCTGACGCCGCAACCGCAAGCAGATATCCACTTATTAAAACTACTAATCGGGTAATTAATAATTTTGAATGCTGTCTTTTGTTGACGTTTTCTTCGTTTTCATCATCAATTTCACCAAAGAAATACGCCACATACTTTTGCAATAAATGCGCAACCCAAATAATAATAAAGAACAGAACAATGTTACCAAGTGTAAATGTGATGCTTCCGATAGTATTTGGATGATTTAATATTTTTTGAAAAGCAGCACGAAGTGATTCCCAAATATTAAGATTTGAAGCAATTACCACAAGCCACATATAGCTGATTACGATAATAAAAGGTTTTTTTAAGGTATCTGATAAATTTTCGAAATCAAACATTTTTTCGATGCCTCTTTTTACTCGCGTAGTATAAATCTGCAAAAGGATAATCTCTAAAATAATTTTTAATAAAACGCTTAAAGCGACAATCTGCGTAAGCGAAATAAATGCTGTAAGGCTTAACATATTGGAAAGAGAAACTCTTCCGAACAAATTAAAAAGAATTGATAAACCATTTAATCCGATAAAAATGATGCTTGCCCATTTAAAAAATCCTTTAATGTAAAGTTCTTCTTTTAGGGTTTTAATTTGCACCAAACCATATCGAATTCCTAAAATATTAATTGCAACAAAAGCAAAACGCTGTAATAACCCTATTGTAATAAATAAGTCTAAGAAACAAAGGGCAAAAAACAATCCGAGTAAGAAAAGCCAATTGCGCATAGCAACTTTAGACCATTGATTTTTAAAGAGTACAGTTAAAACTCCAAGCAAAAGAAGCTGCATTAATTCTAAAAATAATGCTGGTGCATATAAATTAGTAACAACAGCAATGTTTAGTGCAATTACTAAAACAGGCAGTAACACACCACGATTTAAATATTTGAAATTTAAAAGAGAAAGACTTTCGCTATAACCATTTGCTTTTAGATATTTTACGTTTCTGGAAATGTACCAAAACAAAAGGCCCATGAAAAAACATAAAGTGATCAATCCGCCGGCTTTGTAACCTAGATAATAGGCAGCAACATTTTCTTCAATTATAATTTTATTTTTAATGTTGTGTGTTACCTTTTTATTGGCTGCCGAATCTGTGATCTGCCATAAAGTTGGATATTCTTTCTTAAAAATGCTGATTCCAGATTTTTCAAGTTTACTTTCAACTGTAATTAAAGCGCTAGAAACAGCAATTTTTCGCTGTACAGTCAATCGCTTCTTATTGTTTAAAATGGTTTGGTTTTTAGTCATAAGACTATCAGTTCCAACATATCTCTTTCTAAGATCAGCAAATTCTTTCTTGAACTGCTTGCGGCGAATGGTGTCTTTAAGTAAAGTAATTAAAGTTTTGTCTTTACGAAGATCAATTACGCGGGTTTTAATTTTTTCAAGATTAAGATTTCGAGCGTTTATAGCTTTATTCTGTTCTTCTAATTCTTGCTGGATTTCCTGCAGTACAATGCGGTACATCTGCTGGTTGCGCACATTAGGATTGGCGCCTTTTAAACTGGCTAAAATAAGGTTCAGTTTACTTTCTGTACGTTTCATTTCGCCAAAAAGATGATGAGTATCACCTTCAAAATCAATGTCATTGTAAGCAGATTCTAATACTTCTCCTGCTTTTTCGATCGCCATTAGGTAATCGCTGTCTGTTGCTGTGGTGTCGTTAAATAATCTGCCTGGACTTTCTTTTTTGACAGGTTTTTGTTCTTGCGAAAAACTTTGCAGAGAACAGAAAAGAAATAAAAACAGAGCGAAAAAATAAAATGTTCTTTTTTGAAAAATCATAATGTAAATGGCTTATTTAGGGAGATCAAATTTAATTTTTTTTGCAAAACTTTTCGTGAAGAAAAAATTAAATTAGACATTTCAGCACATTTTATCGTCAGATTACGATTATATCTCTCTCAAAGCGATTTCTTGCTTAATTTCTTTTAATGAATTTGAGTTGTCAATTATAATTGAAATCATAGAAAAGGGAATTACAATTAAAGCGCTAAATTCTTTTTTTAGAAATAAAAACACGATAATTAAGAGTAAAAGTATAGAAGCGCCCAGTAGAATATATATCATAAATTGTATTGTTTTCTGTCTTTTTAATAGTTGCTCGGTCGTCATTTCGCTAGGTTTCTTTGTTTTCATTTTATATTTTTACATTAAGTTTTATACAAAATTTAATTAAAAAACATTCCGAAACAATAGGTCAGATTTTCTTGACTACCCAATAAATTATGGAAGAAACAGAAACTTGTCCAGCACAAAGACTTTTAAAAATGTTATCTGGTAAATGGAAAGCAGAAATTTTTCGTTTAGCAGTAGAATCACCTCTACGATTTAATACTTTGCTGCGACAAATTCAGGGTTCCAACAAACAATCTTTGTCTACCGCTTTAAAAGAATTGGAAGAAGAAGGACTTTTAGAAAAAACGACAATTAAATTAAAGCCTTTGCATATTGAATATTATCTGACAGCGAAAGGAAAAGCTTTGATCCCAGTTTTTGAACAATTGGAAGGATTATCTTAACTGAAATGGAAAAGATTTGCTGTTGTTAGTAAAACAAACCTAGTAAATTTAGTTTTGATTATTTTTTAAATTTTACTTTAAATAAAATGCTATAAATTGCTTATTATCAATTTTATAACATAATATTATAATGTTTTTTTATTCTTTACTAATCTGAATTACCTCATTTCCAGCAATAGCATAAACTATATCTTCAACATTAGGTTTCAGAAAATACTTTCCAGTAAACTCACCAAAAGCAGGTAAAATCATTTGATTTGGTTTATGAAAAAAGCAGGGAAGTCTAAGACTTTGTAAACCTAAACCACGCAAGAGAATTCCAGGATGAATATGCCCAGAGAAATTAAAAGAATTCTCTTTTTCAGTTGGGTGATGTGTAAAAAAGAAGTGATCAATTTCTAACATTTCAACTACAATTACGCCAATTTTTCTATAATGAGTTTCATCTATAATATCGTGATTTCCTGTAATTAAATACGTCTCATGATTATTATCTAAAACCCAGTTTTCAAACAAATCCCATTCTGCATTTTTGGTGCTGTGGAATAAATCTCCTAAAAAGATAATTTTCTCTGGATTAAAATAATCTAAAACTTCTGTAATTTTTCTGAAATTCTCTGAAATGGCATTTTGCGGAATAGCGATTCCGTGTTTTCTAAAATGCGTCACTTTTCCTAAATGAACATCAGAAATAATTATTGTATTTTTTTCTTCCCAAAAAACTGCTCCATTGCAATGCAATATAAATGTTTCGTTATTGATTTTAATTTTCATAAAGTATTATTTCATGTAAGAAGCGGTCATTTTTTGGATTCTCTCCGCTAATGTTTCGCTTGAAAGTTTTTCTCTTAAACGGTCCGTAATTATAGGAAAACTAAATGGAGTAGGTTTAAGACATTGTTTCCAAACGATTTTTTGATTGGCAATTCGTTCCAAAGCCAAAATCAAACGTCCTTCTTCTAGTTGATGTTCGAAGGTCTCACGATACGCTTGATGCAGCAATAAGTTATCAGGCTCAAAATCTCTGAATACTTCAAACAGCAATTGAGAACCACTTTGTAGATGTTTTGTTTTGACCATTTTTCCAGGAAAACCTGTAAAAACCAATCCAGCGATTACAGCAATATCTCGAAATTTTCTTCTTGCCATTTCCGTCGAATTTAAACTTTTCTGCAAATCATGATGTACATATTCTGTTGATAATAGATTGTTATCCAATACCGCTTCAATATCAATTTCCTGATCAGAAAGCAATTCAAATCCGTAATCATTATAAGCCAGAGAAAAACTGATCGATTGCAGTAAACTAATTCTGTAGGCCAATAAACTTGCCAGCGCTTCGTGTACAAAACGTCCTTCAAACGGATAAAATATTGCATGATAACCTTCCCGGCTTTTAAAAGTTTCAATCAAAAATTCATTGTTATCAGGAACAATCGATTCTTTTCGCTGTCTATTAAACAATGGCTTAAGCGCTTTTAATTCGGGTGAAAGATTCTCAGTATTGGCTCGATATAATTCCTGACGAAGCAATTCACTCATTTGTGCCGATAATGCCATGCGTCCGCCCATCCAGCTGGCAATTTTCGATTCTTTTTTTGGACTGGCTTTTTTGACCAAAACCTGCATATTTCGAATTCGGAATAATTCCAGTTTTTTTCCTGCAAAAATAAAAGTATCACCAGGTTTCAATTTCGAAATAAACCATTCTTCAATAGTTCCAATATAACCTCCGCTCATATATTTTACGTTCAAAACAGCATCGCCTACAATTGTTCCAATCTGCATTCGGTGATGCATTGCAATCATTCGGTTATTAATCTTATATCGACCGTCTTCTTCAATTTCTACCTTTTTGAATTCGTCGTAAGCGTGCAGACTCTGACTTCCGTTGGTAATGAAATTCAAGATCCAGTTCCAGTTTTCTTTTGTAATGGTTTGGTAGCTGAATGTTCCTCGTACTTCTTTAAAAATTTCATCTGGAAAGAAACCGTCAGAAACCGCTAAAGTATTGAGATACTGAACCAAAACATCCCAACTGTTTAAATACGGAACACGATCTTCGATTACGCTGTTTTCTACTGCTTTTTTCAAAGCAGAAGCTTCTATAAGTTCAATAGCATGCGTGGCAAGAAAGTAAATAACACTTTCTTTTCCAGGCTGATGACCGCTTCGCCCTGCTCTCTGCATAAATCGTGCAACACCTTTTGGGCCGCCCACCTGAATAATAGATTCGACTGGAGCAAAGTCAACTCCCAAATCTAAACTAGAAGTACAAACTACGACTTTTAATTCTTCATTTCGAATAGCATTTTCAACCCATTGTCTGGTTTCTCGATCAATACTTCCGTGATGCATCGCCATTTCACCTGCAAATTCAGGATATTTTTCTAATAATCGCTGATACCAAATTTCGCATGCCGAACGAACATTCGTAAAAATAAGTGTTGTTTTACTGGCTTTTACAATTTTTGCTGCTTCATCAATTAAATGTAAGCCCATGTGTCCGCGCCAAGGATAAGTATCCATTTTCTCTGGAATAATCGAGACAACTTTTATTTTTTTATGAATTACAGCTTTGATTAAAACAGAATTATGATACGCTTCAGAATCGACACCGAGCAAAACTTCCTGAGCCTGCTGCAAGTTGCCAATTGTTGCTGAAATTCCCCAAATGCGAATGTTTTTAGCGATTGTTTTGAGTCTCGATAAACCTAATTCTACTTGAACGCCACGCTTTGTTCCCAGCAATTCGTACCACTCATCAATTACAATTGAGCTGCAATTTTTAAAAGTAGATTCGTATCCTTTTGAGGCTAAAAGCAATTGCAGGCTTTCTGGAGTTGTAATTAATAAATCTGGCATTCTTCCTTTTTGCTTGGCTCTTTCCGCTGCGGAAGTGTCTCCAGAACGGATTCCAACCGTCATTTTAATATCTAAATCATTTATAACTCTTTCTGCAGCTTGTTTGATTTCGACTGATAAAGAGCGCAAGGGCGTAATCCAAATAGCTTTTAAACCAGGAGTTTGTTTCGTTTTATAGTTTGGATTTTCTTTAATATAATTTAAAATAATTGGAAGCCAGAGTGCATACGTTTTTCCGCTTCCGGTTGGAGCGTTTAGCAATCCATTTTTTCCATGCAGGAAAGCAGTCCATGTCTGAGTTTGAAATGGAAAAGGTTTCCAGCCCTGATTTTCAAACCAAGTGCTGGCAATTGTAAATAACTGCTCTCTATTCATTTATGAAATCATATTTTTTAAATCTTCGATCGAATTGGCTTCATCGATTTTTTTATCCTGACGCCATCTTAAAATTCTTGGAAAACGGGTTGCAACACCGCTTTTATGTCTTTTAGAAAGTGCAATTCCTTCAAAACCAATCTCAAATACTAATTTTGGTGTCACACTTCTTACTGGTCCAAATCTTTCTAAAGTATTTTTTTTGATAAAATCGTCTACCATTCTAAATTCAGCGTCGGTTAAACCAGAATATGCTTTCGCGAAAGTGACGAGTTCACGTTCGTTATTTTCATTTTCATGCCACAACGCAAAAGTATAATCGGTAAACAAATTAGATCTTCGTCCGTGGCCTCGCATGGCGTAGGTGAGAACCGCATCTATTGTTAAAGGTTCAATTTTCCATTTCCACCAATCGCCTTTTTTTCTTCCCACTAAATAGGGAGAATTTTTCCGCTTCAACATTAAACCTTCGCTTCGCATTTCGCGCGATTTTAGTCTTTCAGCTGTTATTTCTTCCCAAGTTGAAAAATTAAGTCTTTCTGATAATTGAAGCGGAATATCTTTTCCGATTAAAGTCGTAAATAATTCTTCTAATAAAGTACGTCTTTCTTCATAAGACAGATTTCGAATATCATTTCCCTGCCATTCTAGTAAATCATAAGCTTTTATGATAACTGGAGTGTTCTTTAAAACAGAAGCTGATACATTTTTTCGTCCAATTCTTGTCTGCAGGTCATTAAAAGTACCAATTTGATTATCTATGAAAGGAAGAATCTCGCCATCAATTACAGTTCCATTTGGAATATTTCCGATGAACGAATTGAATTCTGGATATTTATCGGTTACCAATTCTTCGCCTCGGCTCCATACATAAATTTCATTATCGCGGATAATAGTTTGAGATCGAATTCCGTCCCATTTATGTTCGGCGCTCCAATCTTCTGGATTTCCAAGATTTGAAAGTTCTCCTTCAACTGGATAAGCTAAATAAAACGGATATGGTTTTGATAAATAATCGCTGCTTCTTTCGTCTAAAATTAATTCTTGAAAAGTAATCGTGTTCGGATTCCAATCTCCCATTAATTTGTATGCAAGAGTATCTTCGTCAATATTTTCAGATTTAGAAAGTGCTCGAGTCATTAATTTCTGACTTAAACCAATTCTAAAACTGCCAGTAATTAACTTTGTGAAAACGAATCGTTCATAATAATTTAAATTAAGCCAATTCGTCTGTAAATATTCTTTTTTTTCGATATCGGTTTTCTTCTTTAAAGCTATGATTTCTTGTAGAAATTCAGTCAGACTTTTATCAGAATGTTCTTTTGTAGTTGGAATAACCAATGCAATAGTTTCGGCCAGATCACCCACAATATGATAACTTTCCTCAAAAAGCCAAAGCGGTATATTCGCCAGTTCGTTTGCCCACAATCGTAATAAAGTTGTATTAACAGGTCGGGGAGGGCGACGGTGCGAAAGAATAGCTATTGTCCACACTTTATCTTCATCGCTGGCTTTTTGAAAGTAATTCGTTAAAGCATCAACTTTTACCGATGTTTTATTAGAACTATCCAGGGTTTTTATAAGCTCGGCAAAGTTTTTCATAGTTTTTTTGGTTGATGGTTGATGGTTAATGGTTTATTGTTTATTGTTTATTGTTTATTGATGTTTAGTTAATGCTCTGTATTGGTGATTGATGTTTAGGGTTTGATTTTGAATAAATTGACAACTCCCAACTCTCAATTCACAACTCACAATTCAAAACTCACAATTCAAAACTCACAATTCAAAACTCCTTTCAGTTTTCTTCAGAGTCATTCGTTTCTCCTTCGTATTGTGTGTGGGCGGTTCTGGCGTCGTAACCCAATTCTCTTAAATATTTTGAGAATATATCAGAGTATCCGTGGGTGCAGATTACTTTTTCTGCGCCGGTCGCTTGAATGCTTTCTAGTAACCCTGTCCAGTCGCAATGATCACTTAAGACAAATCCGCGGTCCACAGCTCTTCTTCGTCTTGCGCCTCGAAATGCCATCCAGCCGCTTGCTGAACCTGTTACAAAAGGCGTCATCCTTCTAATCCAAGTACTTCCATGCGCGCTTGGAGGTGCGATAACGATACTTCCCAACAAATCTTCTTTTTTAGTTTCAGGCGTTACTCGAATTGTTGCAGGTAAATCAATTAACGGACGAACAACTTCGGTCATATTTTCGATTGCACCATGAGTGTAAATTCTTCCAATATTTGGATCCAAATTTTTTAATAAACGTTGTGCTTTTCCTAACGAATAACCAAATAGAACAGAGGTTTTTCCTTCAGCGCGATTTTCTGCCCACCAATTATTAATATCGGTCATTACATCTGTCTGCGGTTCCCATTTAAAAGCGGGAAGTCCAAATGTACATTCCGTTATAAATGAATGGCATTTTACGACTTCATAAGGGACAGAAATTCCATCGTCTTCTGTTTTGTAATCTCCTGTAAATACCCAAATCTCACCTTTGTATTCTACTCTTATTTGAGCAGAACCAATTATGTGGCCAGCAGGATGAAAAGAGAATTTTACACCGTTTATAGTAAAAGTTTCGTTCCAGTCTTTGCCGGTTACATTAATATCGCCAAGACGATGTTTAATGATAGGTACATTGGTATAATGAGTAATATAATTTTGATGTCCCCACCTTGAATGATCAGAGTGACCGTGTGTGATAATAGCATTTTTAACGGGGCGCCAAGGGTCAAGATAAACATCTGCCTGCTGACAGTAAATGCCTTTATCATTAAATTGTAATAATGGTGGATTCATCTTTATAATTTTAATAATTAGATAATTTGATAATTTGATAATTAGAAAATTACAATTTATGTACTTGCAGCAATAATAAGATAAGCAATGAGAGAAATACTCAAAACAAAAAGCATCATTGTTATAAACGTCAGCATTGCAGTTGAATATTGGTATTTGCCCTGTTTCAATAATTTGACAGTTTTAGTGTAGCGCAAATAAGATAGAAGAATCGTTAAAGCGCCTGCAATCAATAATCCAATTCCTAAATAGATAGTAAAATTACTATTTGGAGGTACAGTTTCTGCTAAATATTTAGCCGGAAGCTGTTTTAAAAACAATGAAAATTTTACCGCTACAAAACCAAAAACCATTATGCCAATTCCAGTACGAAGCCACGCTAACAAAGTTCTTTCGTTAGACAAATATTCATTCATTATTTCTTGATCATTTTTTGGCGACATAATTTACTAAAGGTTTTTTAATTTTCAAGATTTTTATAAGGAGGATTAGAGTATTTTTCGTCTTCATGATCCAAATTATAACTATCATACGGATTTGATTGATCATAAGTTGAAAATGAAGTATTATCTTCAGCTAGATTTAATCCGCTTTCTATAATTTCATAACTATCTTCAGAAAACTGATCACATTTATTTCTATAAGTAGTATCAGGATTTTGGCCAGTTGTGAATTCTTCATCCATTGCCTCATTTTCATGAGCTGTATCAATATGATCTGGTCTACTGCATATGAAGTGATTTTTCGCAGCAATGCTGTTGTCGGCATTTGTTTTCATAGCTGTTATTTTAAATTAATAAACATTCAACTTTTGCATATATACAAATTTGAAAATTAGTTATTTAAAAAAATTATAGGATTTAATTTTAATCTTACATGATTGTTTGCTTTTTATTTTATAAGATTCGAATTTAATTCTATAAAAAAATCAATCGCCTATTTTGCAACTTTGTATATCAATAATTTAAAAAATTATATTATCATGGAAACTTCAAGAAAAGATTCGAAATCTGGAATGAAAGATTCTGGAAAAACTCAAAAATCATCAACTGGTTCTAGAGGAAAAAGCACTACAACAAAATTAACAGATTCAAAAGGTAGAGGTAGTCATTAATTTTTAGTTTGAAATAAACTAAATAATAAAAGCGTGCTGTTTAAATATAGACAGCACGCTTTTACGTTTTTTTAATGTTTCTTTTATTTGAGAATTTCTTCAATAGTTTTTATAAAGGTTTCTACAGGCTGTGCTCCAGAAACTGCGTATTTGCGGTCGAAAACAAAAAACGGAACTCCTTGAACTCCAATTTCACCAGCTTCTTTAATATCTGCTTGTACTTCTTTTATAAATAAATTATCGCTTTCAAGTACTTCTCTAATTTCATTTTCTTCCAAACCCGCTTCAATTCCTAATTGAATTAAAGTAGGACCGTTGTTTAAATCTTTTCCATCAGTGAAATAAGCTTTGAAGAAAATTTCTTCCATACGATCGCCAATATTTTTAGTCTTAGCCAATTGAATGATTCGGTGGGCGTTTAATGAATTTGATATAACGGCTTTGTCAAAATTATATTCTAAACCAACACTTTTAGCGCGTTCAACGACTCCTTTGTGCATTTCTTTAGATTGTTCGATTGACATGCCTTTTCTCTCAGCTAAAAACGTGTAAACGTCCATATTTGGCTGAGAAGTAATAGTTGGATCCAATTGAAAGCTTTTCCATTCAATTTCAAAATCATTATTTGGGAACACAGCAAGCGCTGTTTCCAACTGTCTTTTTCCGATATAACAAAACGGACACATGATGTCCGACCAAATTTCTATTTTCATTTTACAAAGTTACAGAAAATTTTGTTTCAGGTTTTCAAGTTTCACGTTTCAGGTTTAAAGTTTAACCGCAAAGGTCGCAGGGGTTTTTCGCAAAGGTCGCAAAGTTATCATAGAGCTTTGCGAACTTTTTGCGTTTGTAGACATATAAAGCTTAGAAAAAAAACTTAGCGAACTTTGCGGTTAAAAAACATACAGCATATGTACAAACCTGAAACATGAAACCTGAAACAAAACCAACCAAACCTTAAAATAAAAAACCGCAACTCTTTATAGGAATTGCGGTTTCTAGGTATAAAAAATGGTTGGTTAATAGCGATATCTTTTTTTTTACAATGATAGATCTTTAATCTGAAACTAAAAAATATCCCTGTAACAGAAAGAAACTTTAATGTTAACTATTTAACATTACAGGCATTACAAGCATAGTAACTGTTTCTCCCTCTTCTAAACCATCTACAGGCGTTAAAATACCTGCTCTATTTGGTAATGACATTTCAAGCATAATCATGTCAGATTGCAGGTTTGTCAGCATCTCAGTTAAGAAACGAGAGTTGAAACCAATTTGTAAATCATCTCCTTGATAATCACAAGTTAATCTTTCTTCTGCTTTGTTTGAGTAATCAATATCTTCTGCAGAAACATTCAATTCAGCTCCAGCAATTTTTAAACGAATTTGGTGTGTAGTTTTATTAGAGAAAATCGCAACACGCTTAACTGAACTTAAAAATAAAGAACGGTCAATCATTAATTTGTTTGGATTTTCTTTTGGAATAACTGCTTCGTAGTTTGGATATTTCCCATCGATTAAACGACACATTAAGATATAATTATCAAATGAGAAAGTTGCGTTTGAATCGTTGTATTCGATTTTTACTTCAGCATCAGAAGTTCCTAAAATACTTTTTAAGATATTCAAAGGTTTCTTCGGCATAATAAAATCTGCTACTTGAGAGGCTTTTACATCTGTACGAGCATATTTTACTAATTTGTGTGCATCAGTTGCTACGAAAATTAATCCTTCCGGCGAAAACTGGAAGAAAACTCCAGACATTACCGGACGTAAATCGTCGTTTCCAGCAGCAAAAATAGTTTTACTTACCGCAGTTGCCAAAACTTCTGCAGGGACAAGTGTTACAGACGGATCTTCTAGACTTACCGCTTTAGGAAATTCTTCTCCAGCAGCATAAGCCAATGCATATTTACCAGAATTTGAACTAATTTCTACTGTATTGTTATCCTCAACAGTAAAAGTTAATGGCTGTTCTGGGAATGTTTTTAAAATTTCAAGCAAAAGTTTAGCTGGTACAGCTACGCTTCCTTTACTTGTAGAATCGATCGATAATGTAGCCGACATTGTCGTTTCAAGATCTGAAGCTGAAACTGTTAACTCATTATTGTTTAGTTCAAATAAAAAGTTGTCTAAAATTGGCAACGTGTTGTTGCTATTGATTACACTACCTAAAACTTGTAATTGTTTTAATAAGTACGAACTCGATACTATAAATTTCATCTGTTTTATTTTATTTTTTGATGGATCTTTTAGCAAATAAAGGGCTAAATATACGGATTACAAATATATCTTAAACAATCCAAAGTATTACATTTTTTTATTAACATCTACTTACTGTACCTTCTTTTTCTGATAAAGGTAAAGGCAAGTCCGAAAACTAATAAAATTAGAATTGGAACTCCGATAGTTATGAATTGGGTCATAGTGTAGCTTTCGTAAACTTTTTCTTTATCTAGTAAAGGCAGCTCCACATCTTTACTTCTAATGTTAATAAGTCCAGTATCATCCAGCAGATAATTGATGCAATTCATGATAAAGTCTTTATTGTCGTAAAGATTTCCAGTTCTTTGATCGTAACCTAATTCTACTGGCATTCTATTTTTGTCTAATTGATTTCTTGCCAAATCTCCGTCAGCAATTACAATCATTTTATTTGGTTTTCCTTTTGCGGTAAAAGAATTGTCTTTAAAGGGTAAAACTCTATTTTCAAAAGCAGAATGGAAAGATCCTTCTAATAATACGGCAAGAGGTAAATTTCCTTTATTCAAATACTCTTCTGGAGTAGATTTTTCGGTTACCATATTCAGATTGATTTCTGCGGGCGAACCGATAGTTTTAGAATATTGAGAAGACTGCAGTAAAACAGTTTTTTTGATTCCATTTTTTAAAGTGTCAATCGGACTTGCAAAATCGAATTTAATACCGCCAAGATTTTTAACGATCGGGTGCTGGCTTGCTGGGTAAACCTGAGGCGCAAATTTCCATACAAAATCCTGATATTGTGTTGCGCTTCCTTGTTCGCCGGTTGCCAGTTTTATTGGGCTTCCTTGTTCATCTTTTATTAAATCAGGATTAATTCTGAACCCGTATTTGAAGAACATATCATTCAGATTTAAATCTCTTGGATATGCCAGAGTTGCGCCCATATCATTATACAAACTATCCATATCGGCAGCAACTTGGTCAATTAACCAAATTGTTTTTCCTCCGTTCATGATAAACTGATCCAGAACTTCTTTTTCTTCGTCAGTGAATTTTTCTGTTGGTTTTGAGATAATGGCTAAATCATATTTTTTCAATGCATTTAAAGTTCCATTTGGATCTTTTGCAACAGAATCTAATGTAAAAGGTCCAATGAAATAACTTTCTCTGATTTGCAGCAGCATTTTAGCAATATGAATTTCTTTCAATTCACCGTTACCTCTTATAATTGCAACTTTTTTCTGTTTGTTTTTAGTAATTTTATTGATGCCATCTGCGATAGAATATTCTAAATGCTGAATCGATCCCATTACTTTTTGCGTAGTCGAGGCACCCATTATATTTTTCAATAATGGAATATTAACTTCTTTACCATTATAAACTGCGATTGCCCAAGGAAAAACCATTGCTTGAGATTGTTTTCCTTTATCGTCAACAGTTATGTTTACTGGCGTTAATCCTTTTTTGAAAAGTGATTTTGTCAGTTCGTCGCTTTCTTCTTCATTTTCTAAAGGATCAACAAATTCGAAAACGATATTTTTATTGTAAGCTTGAAATTCTTCTAGTAATTGTTTGGTTTCCTGCTGCAAACGTTTAAAATCTGCTGGAAGGTCGCCAGCCATATAAATTTTTATAGAAAGCGGATTCTCAACTTGTTTTACAATTCCTAATGAAGTTGGAGACAGCGTATAACGTTTGTCTTTAGTTAAATCAAAACGCTGGAAAAATAGTGTTCCAAGTACATTTAAAACAACTAAAACGAATATAGTAATGCCTAATGTTTTTAAATTTTGCTTAGTAGATGCTTTCATTACGCTTTATAAGATTTTAATTGGTAAACAGTAAAAGATAGAAAAGCGATTGTAATGCTTAAAAAATAAATAACATCGCGTGTATCAATTACACCACGGCTCATGCTTTTAAAATGATTCTGCATTCCTAAAACTGAAACAAAATTGTTTGAACCAGGAATTAAAGAGCTTAAACCTTCAAAACCAAAATATAAGAAAAAGCATAAGAAAACAGCAATAATAAAAGCGACAATCTGATTTTCTGAAAGGGTAGAAGTGAAGATTCCGATTGCTGAATAAGAAGCGATTAAAAATAACAATCCGAAATACGAACCAATTGTGCTTCCCATATCAATGTTACCTTCTGGCAAACCTAAATCTGAAATTACTTTTACATAAATAAGTGTCGGAACAATTGCCAAAATAATCAAAAGAAAAGAGCCGAAAAATTTTCCGTTTACAATTTCCCAGATTGATAAAGGTTTTGTCAGTAACAATTCTAAAGTTCCCTGCTTTTTTTCGTCAGAGAAACTTCTCATAGTTACGGCTGGAATTAAGAAAATTAGAATCCAAGGCGCCAAAGTAAAAAATGGAGTTAAATCTGCATAACCTGTATTCAGGATATTATAATCTCCTTCAAAAACCCATAAAAATAGTCCGTTGCTGATTAAAAAAATCGCAATAACCAAATAGCCGATAGGAGAGCCAAAAAAAGATTTTATTTCTCTTAAAATGATTGATTTCATTCGTGTTTTGTTTTTATTGTTTCATGTTTAAGGTTTCAAGTTGCCTGCTTAACGTGAAACTTGAAACTTTAAACTATTTTAAACTAACCAATTTATCCACGCTCCAAGCTTCTGGCTTTGCATTAAATAATTTTTTTGTAAAATCCCAAACCGTATTAAAAAGCTCAGAATTCCTATAATTTTCCAAATCAGCTTCGGTTTCCCAATAACTGTAAGTGAAAAAGATGCATTTATCATTTTTATCCTGATACAATTCTAAAAAACGATTTCCCTCAGCATTTCTTATTTTTTCTTTCACGGATTCAAAATTCTCCAGAAAATCAGGAACTTTTTCTTCATGAAAACTCATTTTTACTATTCTGACAAACATGTTGTTATTTTAAATTTCATAGTTCAAATTTTAGATTTTTTTAAATTGTCTAAAGTCTTACAGGTGCGCAAAAATACCAAATTTGATTGTTGTTTTTATAAAAAAATAAAATTCCAATAGAGAAATTCCAAATTCCAAACTTTAGAGTTTCCTTAATCTAAAATCTATCCCGTCCTGAGGTTTCGGGATCGGGACTAAAATATAAAATTATTTACGAAAACTTAATCGTAATCACATCACGATAATTCAATCCTAACAAGCTATTGGCAGAACCTACTTTGGATGGATTACTTCTAAATATTGCGATTTCAAGAAAACCAGCTTCATTAAATATAGCCAGTTTTTCTCCTTCATAAGTTTTGATTGGATATTTATCAGAAGTTGCAATAGCAGAATAATTAGGCAGAATAGTTTTGATATTTTTAGGTTTCATTACAATTTCATACTGGCGTCCGCGTGAAACTTCCAAGAATTGTTTCTTTGAAATATTAGTGACCACGTTTCCGAAATGATCAATATAGATTATATAGCCTTTTATAGAATTTCCGTCGTCGGCAACAATAGCTTGAAGTTCAGTTGCTTCTTTTATTGAGGTGATTTCTTTGCCAATTACATTCAATAAACCGCCTTTTGATAAGTGAGAAGCCACCTGAATAAAAATATCCATATCTGTTGATTCTATCGGGAAACGATCATGAATATTTATAGCAACAATTTTTTGCGGTACGATCTTCTGCGTAAGCATGCTCAGAATTCCATTATCGGCACAAATAAAATAGTGGTCATTCCACTGCATGGCGATATGCTGGTTCTCTTTATTGCGTTCAATATCGACGCCAATAAGGTGTACAGTTCCTTTCGGAAAGCTTAAATAAGAGGCGCCAATTACATAACTGGCTTCTGCAGTATTAAAGGGATCAATGTCGTGAGAAATGTCAATTATTTGAACCTCTGGATTTTCAGAAAGTATTTTACCCTTCAGCGACCCCACAAAGTGATCTTTTAAGCCGTAGTCTGTAGTAAGGGTAATTATTGACATCATTTTGTTTATAACTATTGATAGTATTTAAATCTAATTTTCATTAAATTTGAGAAATGCAAAGCTAATAATAGTAAACACAAATTGAAAGAAAGAAAAGACAAATTGTGATTTTAAAAATTAACTTGCTGTTATAGAAGTCTCTGTGGGAATGCAGCTCCAAGTTTCTACAAAAATGGAAAACTGAAACTGCAGCTGGAAACTGAGACTAATAAAAAAGACCCGACAACCCCTAAATAAGAAAAAAGGAATTTTAATTTAAAACTACTTCATTTGAACGAAAGAATAATCGAGCTAGTAGATATTGCTCCAAAAGAATTTTGGGGCGCACAGGACAGCCATCTAGAAATTATTAAAAAGTATTACCCAAAGCTTAAAATCGTAGCGAGAGGGACAACTTTAAAAGCATTTGGCGAAAAAGAAGTTTTAGATGAATTTGAAAAAAGATTTCAAAGATTAATGCTTCATTTCACACGATACAATAATATTGATGATAATGTAATTGAACGTGTAATCATGAGTGATGGTCAAGAAGATAAAAGAGCTTACGATCATGACAAAATCTTAGTTCATGGTGTTGGCGGTAAGATTATCAAAGCGATGACGCCAAATCAGCAATTGCTGGTTGATACCATTAAGAAAAATGATATGGTCTTTGCTATTGGTCCTGCTGGAACTGGAAAAACGTATACCGGTGTCGCTATGGCGGTTAAAATGTTAAAAGATAAAGAAGTAAAAAGGATTATTTTGACTCGTCCTGCAGTCGAAGCCGGAGAAAATCTCGGATTTCTGCCTGGGGATATGAAGGAAAAACTCGATCCTTACATGCAACCGCTTTACGATGCGTTGCGTGACATGCTTCCCAACGAAAAACTCGAAGATTACATTTTAAAAGGAATTATTCAGATCGCGCCTCTTGCGTTTATGCGCGGCCGAACGCTTGACAATGCCTTTGTAATCCTTGATGAAGCCCAGAACACCACTCACTCGCAGATGAAAATGTTTTTGACCCGTATGGGTAAAAACGCCAAATTTATGATTACAGGCGATCCTGGACAGGTCGATTTACCAAGAAGAACTATTTCTGGTCTGAAAGAAGCAATTTTGGTTCTGAAAGATATTGACGGAATCGGAATTATTTATCTGGATGATAAAGATATCGTTCGCCACAGATTGGTTAAAAAGGTAATTGACGCCTACAAGCAAATAGAGAATCACGACTAATTTTTAATTTTAGTAAAATGTTAAATGTAAATCGTGAATTGTGTTTTAACATTTATTAATATTCGTTTTGTACTTGTTTCTGATGAAGAGGTATGAAACGAATATTTTTTTAACGTATAATAAATGATGGCTAGAATTTTCAGTTTCTTAATATTGATTTGTTTGGTTTCATGTAAAGAAGCCGAAATTCCTGTAAATAAATTTGTTGGAGTTTGGTATGATACAGAATATATTGTTCCTGGCAGACATTCGAAGATAAATAAAGACAGCACTTTTTCTTATATAGGAGCAGGGTGCGACTGGAGAGTAATTTCCAAGGGAAAATGGAAACTAGTAGGGGATTCTATTGAACTAAACAGTACCAGTAGTGATACATGTTATAGAATGTTTCCTTATACAGGATGTATAAAATTTGGAGAAACTAGAAGAAAAGATACGTTGACTATTCCAAATTGTAATCCTAGCCAAAATGCTGACTTTTTAATTTTCTCAAAAGAAAGATTCTATCTTAAAAAGGATTCGTTGGTTTATGAATTTAAAGCTAGTTCTAATTGTACGGGTTATGATACATTAAAAAGAATTTATGCACGTACCGAGAAAATAAGAAAAAATTATTAAAAAAGTTGAAACAATGAAACAACTAGATGATTTCTACCTAAACCAAAAAGAACCTGTAAAAGGAATATTTTTGGCATTAAAAGAAATCATTTTGAAACAAGATGAAAATATAACGAATACTTTAAAATACGGAATGCCTTTTTTCTGTTATAAACGTAAAATGTTTTGCTATTTATGGATTCATAAAAAACTTAAAAAACCGTATATCGGAATTGTGGAAGGAAAACATTTTGACGATCCATTTCTGATTCAGGAAAAGCGTTCGAGAATGAAAATTATGATGTTTAATGTTAATGAAGATTTACCTTTAGAAGAAATTGAAATTGTAATTCAGAAAGCTGTAAACTTATATAAATTAGGAATTATAAAAGTTTAAAAATATTTAAATCGCAATATTTAATCAAATAGTTAAATAAATAATAAACTTAGCTCATTTTTGGATTTCAAAGTTAGGAAACTTTGTCTAAACGAGCTTAAAGCCGTAAATTTGCATAACATCAATATTTGATAATTAATATGACAAAACTTAAAAATATAAAAGTTGTAGTAAGTGACCTTGATGGAACTTTACTCAACCCTCAACACAGAATTTCAGAATATACTAAATCAATTTTTCAAGAACTGCACAATCAAAATTACCTTATAGTTGTAGCAACTGGCCGTCATCATCTTGATGCAATGGCAATTATTGAAACACTTGAAGTTCCGGTATATTTAGTGAGTTCAAACGGAGCTAGAATTCATTCACCTAATAAAGAAGAACTTTTTGCTTTTAACCTTGATAGCGATGTGGTTAAAGCCGCATTGAATGTTGAAATTGATCCTGCAATTACAGTAGTTTTATTTAAAGAAAATGTTTGGCAGACTAACAAATGGAACGAAAGACTTAACTCTTTTCAAGCCGAATTAAAATACCGCCCAGAATTAGTGGATTATAAAAATCTGGAAGATTTTGGCGCAATCAAAATTTTCTTTTCATGCGACGATCATGAAAAATTAGTAAAACTAAAAGACGATGTTTTGGCAAATTCTTCAGAACATTTGCATCACGCTTTTAGTTTACCAACCTGCTTAGAGTTTATGGATAAATCTATAGATAAAGCAGTTGCAATTGAACAAGTTTTAGAAAAAGAAGGTTACACTTTAGATCAAGCAGTTTCTTTTGGCGACGGATTTAATGATGTGCAAATGTTATCTGCATCAGGAAAAGGTTTAATTATGGGGAATGCTCCAGCGGTTTTAAAAGAAACTTTACCAGATTTAGAAGTTATTAAAACCAATGCAGAAGATGGTGTAGCAAGATATATTGCATCTAAAATTTTAGATAAAGAATTAGCTTCAAGTTAATTTTGAATCATATTCAAACTAAAATCCTTAAATATTTTATTTAGGGATTTTTTTTATTTCTGAATCTTAAAATTTCATGGTGTCACTCTCTGAAATAATTTTAAATTTGCATTCATAAAAAACAACACAACTAGATAATGAGCAATACAATCACAACTACAAATTTTAATTTCCCAAATCAGAAATCAGTTTACCGAGGAAAAGTTAGAGAAGTTTATAATATCAACGACGAACTTTTGGTAATGGTAGCAACCGACAGACTTTCTGCTTTTGATGTAGTTTTGCCTAAAGGAATTCCATACAAAGGACAAATCTTAAATCAGATTGCTACTAAATTTATGGAATTGACTCAAGATATTGTTCCTAATTGGTTAATTGCAACTCCAGATCCAAACGTTGCTGTTGGACATTTATGTGAGCCTTTTAAAGTAGAAATGGTAATTCGTGGTTACTTGTCTGGACACGCAGCTCGCGAATATGCAGCAGGAAGAAAACAAATCTGCGGTGTTACTATGGCTGAAGGCTTAAAAGAAAATGATAAATTTCCTGAGCCAATTATTACTCCAACTACAAAAGCAGATAATGGTTCTCATGATGAAGATATTTCTCGTGAAGCTATTTTGGCAAAAGGAATTGTTTCTGAAGAAGATTATTTGATTTTAGAAAAATATACTCGTGCTCTCTTTCAAAGAGGAACTGAAATTGCAGCTTCTCGCGGATTAATTTTAGTGGATACAAAATACGAGTTCGGAAAAACTAAAGATGGTGTTATTGTTTTAATTGATGAAATTCATACACCAGATTCTTCTCGTTATTTCTATGCTGACGGATATGCCGAAAGACAAGAAAAAGGCGAGGAGCAAAAACAACTTTCTAAAGAATTTGTTCGCCGCTGGTTGATCGAAAATGGTTTTCAAGGGCAGGAAGGACAGCAGATTCCAGATATGTCTGATGAATATATTGAATCTGTTTCTGAAAGATATATTGAATTATACGAGAATATCTTAGGAGAAAAATTCGTAAAAGCTGATATCGATAATATTGATCAGCGTATTAATAAAAACGTATTAGAATACCTATCTTCTAAATAATAATTTCTGGTTTAAACTAACTATTTAAACCGTAAAGTAAAAAGAGTGCCCTGCTATTTGTATATCTTACAGCAGGGCATTTTCTTTTGTGAAGATTGATTTGAAATAGCAAATTCAAATTAAAAATAAAATGTTGATTATGCAAAAAGCGCATTTCAGTTTTTCTGATTGCGCTTTCTTGTTTTAAGAGTTTTTAATTTTTTTTTCATTTTGATGCAACGTTTTGCCTATAAGATGCGTCTAATTAGAAATCATCACAATCATTAATCATTTAACAAACATCAATCATGAAAAAGAAAGTAATCATTCTGGGAACGGCTTTGGCTGTATTTACAAATTTTGCAGCAGCTTCTAATCAAAAGCCGGCAATTAAAAATCAAATTGAAATTTCAACTTACTTAGCATCACCTTTGCATGAAGCTATATGTCAGGGTAATCTTGAAAACGTTAAAAAAAGTATCGAATATGGTGCTGATGTTAATAAAATTGTACGAAATATGACGCCTTTAATGCTGGCCGCTCGTTTTAATCATGTGGACATCATTAAAATTTTATTAGCCAATGGAGCCAAACCTTCAATCGAAAATGACCATGGCTTAAAAGCATTAGATTATGCCAAATATGCAAAATCAGATGAATCTGTAGCTATTTTAAAAGGGTTGAGATAATACCATTAAAAAAAGAAAAGCATCATTGATAAAATGACGCTTTTCTTTTTTTAAAGTCTATTTTATTTTTCTTCCATTATATTTTTCAGATTTTCCAAACCTTTTTGTAAATCTTTTCCAATCATTTGGTCTAATCTAAGCATTGGAAGCATAATATTTGTTGGATACGGAATTTTACCATTTATTTCCCATTTTACTTTTGTCTGATTTCCAGAAAGAGGTTCTGTTGACATAAATCCAACTGCTGTATCTTCCATTGGTTTTTTAAAGCGAAGTGCAAAATCTATTTGTCTGTTTTCTTTTATTTTAGTTATTTCTTGTTCACCAACTCCAACTTCTTTTACATTACTTTCCCAAGAAGAAATAGAACCTACAGTTCCATCGGTACCTTTGTAACTCACTTTCATTTTCGGATCAATATTGGCCCAAACACTAAATTCATTCTGATTTCTTAATGATTTTACATATTTAAAAACGCTGTCAACTGGTTTATTAATTGTAATTTCTCTTTCAACCATATATTCTTTTGGCATAAAATAAGCCACTATTAATACTAATGAAATAATTAAAATTAAAACGACGAGTATTCTTTTTATAATAATCATAGCTATTGATTTATTGGTTATTATTTTAAGTAAAATGCTATAAATCTAATGGTTTATAGTTTGAATAGAATAGTAAAATTAAAAAATAAAGATTTCGATATACGCTGATGGACAGAATTTTGAAAAATAAAAAAAAGTTTTTTCGAATTTATTGTAACATTTTTCATTTTTTGTAGTCTATTATAGTAAAACCATGAATTTGGTAACATTCAAGTCTTTTAATTATGGTTTTATTAAGTTACTGTTAACAATTGGTTAAAACATGGTACTTTGTAATGCATAATACGATAAAAATAGTTACTTTTACATGGAAATTAAAAATCATCATCAATCATTTTAACAACAATCAATCATTATGAAAAAATCAGTTATTTATTTAGGACTAGCCTTGGTAACATTTGGAAATGTAGCAATGGCTTCAAATGGAGTTTCAACAATTAAAAATCCAATTGAGCGTACAGGTTATACAGCAAACCCATTAAATATTGCAATTAGTAAAGGAGATTTGCAAACCGTTAAAAAGTTTATTGAATACGGTGCAGATGTTAATCAAATCTCTGAAGATTTTACACCTTTAATGATCGCTGCTCGTTATAACAAGCATGAAATTGTTAAAATTTTATTGGAAAATGGAGCTCGTCCAAATTTGAAAAATGAAAAAGGATACACTGCATTAAAATATGCAGAATTATCAAATGCTACAGAATCGATTGCGATTTTGAAAGAATTGAGATAACAGTTTAAAAGTTTTGAGTTAGTATTAAAAAGACCTTTCTGAGCAAAAGGTCTTTTTTTATGCTTTATTTTCTTGTACAATTTATAAACAGAAAAGCACCATTACAAAGAATGATGCTTTCCTTTTTTAAATCCAACAAATTGATTTAAACTAAAACTATTAAAATTATTATTCAATTGGTACATGTTTTTTTCTGTTGAATACCCAGAATAAAATTGGAAATACCAATAAAGTTAAAACTGTGGCTGTTATAAGTCCTCCGATAATTACAATTGCAAGTGGTTTTTGCGATTCTGATCCAATTCCTGTAGAAATTGCAGCAGGCATTAATCCAATTGAAGCCATTAATGCTGTCATTACAACCGCTCTTGTTCTGGCTTTTACTCCCATAAAGATGGATTCTTCGAGCGTGAATTTGGCCTTTAAATTATGATGGAATTCAGATATCAAAATAACTCCATTTTGAATACAAATACCTAACAGGGCAATAAAACCAACCCCGGCAGAAATTCCGAAATTCATTCCTGTAATATGCAGTGCAATAATTCCACCAATTATAGCAAACGGAACATTGGCTAAAACAAGAAGAGAATCTTTAAAGTTTCCGAACAATATAAACAGCAATACAAAAATTCCAATTAAACTAATAGGCACAACTTGAGCCAAACGCGCACTGGCACGAACCTGATTTTCAAATTCTCCGGTCCATCCAGTTGTGTAACCTGCAGGAAGTTTCAATTTATTGACTTTTGACTGTGCTTCTGCAATTGTACTTCCTAAATCTCGATCACGAACAGAGAATTTTACACCAATAAAACGTTTCGTATTATCTCTATAAATAAATGCTGGACCTGTAATGGTTTTAATATCGCAGATTTCTTTCAAGGGAATTTTGATGCCGCTTATGGTTGGAACTTTAATTTCTTCAAGATCTTTTTCATCTTTTCTGTATTCTTTAGAAAAACGAACACGAACATCAAATTTCTTTTCATCCTCGTATTTTTCAGTAGCAGTTTTTCCTCCAAAAGCTAATTCTAATACCGCTTGAGCATCACTTAAAGTTACTCCGTAAGCTGCCATTTTTTCACGATCTAAGATTACGCTTATTTCCGGCTGTCCCACATTTCTTAAAATTCCTGCATCTTTTATACCTGGAATATCTTTAATTTGAGCTAGGACTTCATTGGCAAGCTGATCTAATTTATTTAAATCATCACCATAAATTTTAACCGCATTTGAAGCTTTAAATCCAGCTACAGATTCTGCAACGTTATCAATTACGGGTTGGGAATAATTATAAGTAATTCCTTGATGTACTTTTAATTTATTATCCATTTCATTAATCAGATCATCCATAGAAATTTTTCTTGTCCATTCTGCTTTTGGTTTTAAATCAACTTGAAGCTGAATAAATCCAAAACCATTCGGGTCGGTTCCATCATTGCTTCGTCCAGTTTGCGATAAAACATTTTTAACTTCTGGAAAACTTTCTAGGTCTTTTCTAATCATTGCTGCTGTTTTAACACTTTCTGGCAATGAAGTACTCATTGGTAATTCAGCGGTAACCCATAATGCACCTTCATTTAACTGTGGCAAAAATTCCGTACCTAAAAATCCTGCAGAAAAGAAAACTGCAGCTAATAATCCAATAGAAGCAATTAATGTTTTTGCTTTATGTTTAAATGTCCAAGCAAAACCTTTAGAAACAATTCTGTCCCAAAAATTCACAAACGGATTATGTTTCTCTTTTACATTTTTATTCAATAAAATATGAGAAAGAACAGGAACTAAAGTTAAAGTGAAAATAAGTGCCCCCAATAATGCAAAACCTAAAGTAAAGGCTAGGGGAGAGAACATTTTTCCTTCTACTTTCTGGAATGAGAAAATTGGAAGTAAAGCTGTAATAATAATCAATTTAGAAAAGAAAATAGCCTTACCCATTTCTGTTCCTGTTTTTTTAATTAAGCTTCCTTTTGCAATTTTATTAAATTTTTCCATTCCCAATTGATGCGCTCGATGATCTAAAACCACAAACAAACCTTCGACCATTACGACGGCACCATCAATAATAATTCCGAAATCGACTGCACCTAAACTCAATAAGTTGGCGCTCATTCCCATCATTTTTAGACATAAAAACGCAAATAATAACGAAAGCGGAATAACAATAGAAACTGTAAAAGTAGTTCGCCAGTCGGCCATAAAAAGAAATACAACACAGGTAACCAGGATAATACCTTCAAATAAATTGTGCATTACCGTTTCGGTAGTGAAATTCATTAAATTATCTCTATCGTAGAAAGTCTCTATTTTAATGTCTTTTGGAAGAACATTGTCATTCAAATCTTTGATTTTTGCTTTTATTAAGGCAAGCGTTTCCTGCGGATTTTCTCCTTTTCGCATTACAACGATTCCTTCAACCGCATCGTCATTATTTCCAAGACCAGTTTGTCCAACCCTTGGCATAGAACTTTCGTAAACATCAGCTAGATTTTTAACCAAAATTGGGTTTCCACCAGCATCATCAACAATAATATTACCAATATCAGCTCTAGATTTTAATAAACCTACACCACGAACGACAAAAGCTTGTCCGTTTTTTTCAATTACATCACCGCCAACATTTAAATTTCCTGCATTAACTGCATTGTAAACTTGTAATGGAGTAATATTATATTTAGCAAGTTTAATAGGGTCTACACCAACTTCGTAAGTTTTAGTCTGTCCTCCAAAAACATTTAAATCTGCAACACCAGGAAGAGAGCGAAGCTGTTTATCTATTACCCAGTTTTGGTAAGTCAATAATTCCCTGCTGTCTCTGCTGTTACTTTTAACAATATATCTGAAAATTTCACCAGTTGGACCGTATGGTGGCTGAACATCTGGTTCTACATCATCTGGTAAAGAAACGTTTTTAAGCAGATTATTTACTTGGAAACGGGCAAAAGTATCGTCGACTCCATCATCGAAAATGATTTTAATAACAGATAATCCGAACATAGTAATGCTTCGAACACTCGTTTTTTTCTGAACTGAGTTCATCGAGATTTCGATAGGAGAGGTAACAAAACGTTCTACTTCTTCAGCACTTTTCCCATTCCATTGTGTAATTATAATAATCTGTGTATTGGTAACGTCTGGAAAAGCATCAATAGGCATATTTTTGAATGAAATAAAACCTGCCACAGCCAATAATCCAACCCAAAAGAAGGTAAATGCTTTATTCTTTAAGGAAAAAGCAATAATATTTTTAATGAATTTGTTCATGTTTTAATTATTTAAAGCACCATAAATAAACAGCTGATTGTTTGTGATTACCTTTTCGTTTTCTTTTAAACCACTTGAGATATAAGTAATATCGCCAACAACTCTATATACTTCTACTTGTCTAGTTTCTATATTATTACGGTCTTTAAATACCACAACAAAGTTTTTACTTTTATCAAATACAATAGCTTTACTAGGTACGGCTATCATAGATTGATTTTCGCTAAAAGACAATTTTATATTTGCATTCATATCCGGTTTAAGCAGGTAATCCGTATTTTTCAATTTGATTCTTGCCTGCATCGCTTTAGTTTCGGGATCAATTACGTTGTAGATTTTGTCAACTTTTCCGTAAAATGTTTTATCTGGATAACTCAATGTAGTAACCGCGGCACTTGTTCCCAGTTTTACTTTATTAATATCAATTTCGTTGATGTTGGCCATTGCCCAAACTTCACTGATTTCTGCTATATCAAAAATGTTTTCAGAGCGGTCATTACGTAAAAGCATGTCTTGATTAATACTTTTTTGAATAATAAAACCACTGATTGGCGCTGTTACTTCGTAAATTGATCCTGGCTTGATATTATAAATTTTGTAGGTTTCCTGAACCTTGCTCAATTGCGACTGCGCTTTATTTACTTCAGATTTAGCTTGAAGAACATCACTTTCAGAGTTTAATTTACCATCGAATAATTCTTGGGCAACTTTTAAGTTGTTTTTAGCAACAAGCAAATCACTTTTTGCATCTATCGACTGCTTTTCAAAATCTGCTACATCGGTACTTTTTATAGTTGCAAGGACTTGCCCTTTCTTTACATAATCTCCAAGTTCAACGTTTACTTTCATTACATTTCCTCCAACTAACGGATAAACATCGATCATTTTATTGTTGTCAGCAGTAATTTTTCCATAAAAACTAAGTTCATTTTTTAACGGCTGAGTTTCCGCAGCAGCAGTTGTAGTTGTTTTGAGCATATCGTTACTTAAAACAAAAGAGGTATTTGTTTCAGGATTTTCTACTTCTTTTTTGCAGCTTGTCAGAGATAGACTTACAATTGCGATTCCTATGAATAATGTATGTTTCATTGCTTTAATTTTTTAAAATAAATCTTTATTTACTGTACTGTTTAATTCTTCACCCGCCAACACTACTTTTTTCTTTAATTCATTTAATTGAATTATAGCTTGATTGTAGCTTTCCATAAAATCGGTAAATTCTAAAAGACTTACGTTTCTTTTCTGAAAGTTGGTCAGCATTCCGTTGTAAACAGCTTCAAAATCTGAATTTACAGTAGGTTTAATAACAGCATAATTTTGTCTCGATTCATCCCATTTAGTCCAAGCCGAAGTAATCTCTGTTTGCAGCTGCAATTCGAAGTTTTGTTTTTCAATTTTAGATTGTTCCAGAATAGTTTGAGCATATTTAATATTTCCTTTATTTTTATTCCAAAGCGGTAAAGGAATCCCAACTGTTAAATTAGCTTCATTATTAAAGGCTCCACTTCGCTGATCGTAATTTGCACCCAAAGTAATATCTGGAACAGAAAGTGATTTTTGCCATTTTACATTCAATTCATTAGCATCAATTTCTTTTTGTTTTGCTAAATAATCTGGTCGATTGGCAATTGCTTGGTCTTCGAAACCTTTAAGATCAAATGGAATTGTTTTCAAATATTTATCAGAATCATCTTTGCTTACAACTGGAATCACATTTTCAGTTTCATTAAGCAGCAGTTTTAAGTTTGCCTGTTCTTCTATATTGTCATTAACGACTTCCATTCGTTCATTCTTAAAATTAAGATAGAGCGATTGTAAACGCACAACATCTTTTAATGGAATATTTCCTTTTTGAGCCTGAACTGAGTACGAATTAATTAAGTTTTCAATATGTACAATTTGCTTATCAGTATTTTCAAGATTTTTGGTGTTGTAATACACGGTGAAAAAACTTTTGCGTAGCTGTAATTTTAAGTTGCGAAGTAAATCGTTGAATTGAAGTTCTGCAAGCTTTTCATTTGCTTGCGCTAATCTTACTTCATTTCTTTTTTTTCCGCCAAGATAAATTAACTGTTCTACCGCAAAAACTTTCTGGCCATCTTTACCAATGTCAAAATACTTATCGCGTTCTGGATTATAAGCATTCAATTCTGCAGAAAGTGTGGGGTTATCCCAAATACGGGCCTGAATGGTTAATGCTTTTGAGGCATCGATGTTGTATTGAGATGCCAGTAAAAAAAGATTCTTTTTTAAGAATTGGCTTTCGCAGTCTTGAAGTGTGACTGTTTTTTGAGCCATTACTATTTGATTGAGCAATACAAATAGTAAGAATGCATATAGTTTTTTCATTCGTATCAAATTTATTTTATACAAATATGCTATCGGCTGACTTTAAGACACCTTAAAATCCACCTTAAAAATAGCTTAAAATAAATTATTTACGAAAAATAATACAAAATAAATTTATGTTATTAACTGGAATACTGTATGTTATGTGTGAATTATGAAGAGTAAGGATTCTATTTACAATACGAAGTCCAAGTCCAAAACCTGTTATTCCTTTCGCATTTTCTCCGCGCATAAAAGGCTGGAAAAGATTTTTTTGTTCTAACTCTGTCAAAGTTCTGCCAGAGTTAGAAATCGATAAAACAAGCAAATCGTCTTCTGTACTAATTTTAACTTTAGCCTGCTTATTATCTGAATAAACATAAGCGTTTTTTAAAACGTTTGTAATGGCTATTTCTAAAAGATTTCTGTTCCCCTCAATTTCTAATGCAGTTTCTAGATCATCACTTTCCTCCATTTCAAAAAGAATCACAAAATCTGGAAAAGTTTTGTTTATCTTTTCAATAGATGAAAATAAGATTTCGTCTATGCGCTGAATTTCATGACTTTCAGCATTTCGATTGTCGATTTTTGAAAGAATTAATAACGAATTGATTAATTCGCTTAAGTGGTTAACATCTGTTAATATTGCATTTAAGAAGGATTTACTTTTAGGTTTAATATCAGGATCTGCAACTGCATTTTCTATTTGTGAAGTCATTCTAGAAAGTGGTGTACGCAATTCGTGCGACGCGTGTGCCGTAAACTCTTTTTGTTTTTGGTAGGAGATTTCAATTCGATCCATCATAAAATTGAATTCGTCTGCAATTAGGTCAATTTCATCTTTACTGCTTTTAGATTCAATTCTGGTATCGAGATTATTTTCGTTTATGTTTTTTATTTTCTGATGAAAAGCATTAAGCGGATTCATAGCTTTCCTAACCATAAAAGAGGTCAAGAGCCAGCAGATAGTAGTGAAAAAAATGTATGAAATGACCAAAGTATATCGAAGAAAAAGCAGTTTTCTATTTCCGTAATCATCTGTTGCGGAAATTAAAGCATAAAAATCTTTATCATTAGTATCATAAAATACACCATAAACTTCATAATTACCCTGTTGTTTAAAAAAAGTTTTATTCTTTTTTAAATACTTTAAATCGTCAACAGACCAATTAATTTTAGCATCATCAATACTGCTGTAAATCAATTTGTAATTAGAATCAAAAACTAATGTTTTTTCATCATATAATTTATTAATAGAATTTTGATCTATTATTTTGAGAAGCTGATTGTCAACCTGTTTTACATTTACTAATAATTTTATATTAGATAATGCTTTGATTTCAAGTCGTTCACGAAATTCTTCTTTTCTATAATTAGAATATAAAATGAATATCACCGTAGATGCCAATCCAAATAGAATGGTAAACAGTAAACTAACTAAAAGTGATATTCGATTTTTTAATGTCATTCTTGATCGCTTAGATAATATCCGTAACCAACTTTGGTTCGAATAAGTTTTGTATCATGATCTTTGTCTATTTTCTTTCTCAAAAAATTAATATAAACTTCAATAGTATTCTGATTGGTTTCAATATGATAATCCCAAAGCTTTTCTGCAATAAAATGCTTTGAAAGAACCTTTCCTTTTGCATGTGCGAGAATAAGAATAAGTTTAAACTCTTTTGGAGTAAGTTTAATTTCCTCACCAGATCTAAAAACCTTCATATCGTCTTCAAAAATCTCAAGATCTTTTATCACTATTTTATTATCTATCTGCTGCGGAACATCTTTTCGTCTTAAAAGAGACTGAACTCTAGCATACAATTCATCAAAGTGAAAAGGTTTTACTAAATAATCATCTGCGCCATTATCAAAAGAAGATAGTTTATCTTCAATTTCGCTAAAAGCAGTCAGCATAATAATAGGTGTCTTTTTGTCTACTTCTCGAATACCTTTGCAGACATCGATTCCGTTTGTGCCAGGTACATTAATATCAAGAATGATTAGATCATATTCATATGGTAAATATTTTTTCAGCAATAGAGAACCATCATAATAAGGAATACACTCGAACGTCTTAGAAGTAAAGAATGCTGAGATTTCCTTTGATAAAGTAAAGTCGTCTTCGAGTAGTAATATTTTCATGTGAATTTATTATTTGTAAACCCGGTTAAATCAAATCCAACCGGATTTACATTTATGTCTTATTTAAAATATGAAAAAGTCTCGTTATTTTCAATTTTCAAAAGCGATTCATAAATCAATTGAATTACATTTTCAACATCATCTCTATGAACCATTTCTACAGTCGTATGCATATAACGCAATGGAAGTGAAATCAATGCTGACGGAACTCCTCCATTACTATAAGCAAAAGCATCAGTATCTGTCCCTGTAGATCTTGATGTAGCATGACGCTGAAATGGAATTTTATTTTCTTCTGCAGTATCAACAATCAAATCGCGTAAATTATTCTGTACAGCAGGAGAGTAGGCGATAACTGGACCTTTTCCCATTTTCAAATCACCTTCCACTTTCTTATCAATCATCGGAGTTGATGTATCGTGACATACATCAGTCACAATAGCAACATTTGGTTTTATCCTATGTGCAATCATTTCAGCTCCGCGAAGACCAATTTCCTCTTGAACAGAATTTACAATATAAAGACCAAACGGAAGTTTTTTGTTGTTCTCATGAAGTAAACGAGCCACTTCAGCAATCATAAAACCACCCATTCTATTATCGATAGCGCGACAGACAAATTTATTTTCATTTAAAACCATAAATTCATCAGGATAAGTAATCACACATCCAACATGAACACCAAGAGCTTCAACTTGCTCTTTATTTTCGCATCCTAAATCAATAAAAATATTACTTGTTTTAGGAACTTCTTCCTTATCACGTAATCTAGTATGAATCGCCGGCCAGCCGAAAACGCCATTTACAATACCTTTTTTAGTATGGATATGAACGCGCTTGGAAGGTGCAATCTGATGATCTGAACCTCCATTTCTAACAACATACAATAATCCATCTTCAGTAATATAATTGACGTACCACGAAATTTCATCAGCATGACCTTCAATAACAACCTTATAAGGAGCATCAGGGTTAATTACTCCAACAGCCGTTCCGTAAGTATCAGTGATAAAAGTGTCAACATAAGGTTTCAAATAATTCATCCAAAGCTTTTGTCCTTCGCTTTCGTAACCAGTAGGAGAAGCATTATTTAGGTAGCTTTCTAAGAAAGCTATAGAAGTATCTTTTAAGATAGATTTTGTACTCATAAAAATATTTTTCCGCTAAAATATAAATTTGGTATTAGAGTTGTGTATAAATATATAATTTTACATTTAAATTATGATTCAATGAGATTTACCAGTTTTATTTTGTTTATACTATTAGTTTCCTTTTCATCCAGCGCTCAAGTTACTCCAAAAGAGAACGAACAAATGGGGTATATATTAACAGAACAAGATTCTATTTTAAACGATACCATCCAGTTACCTGAAATAATTATTTCAAAAGGAGAGAAGATGAACCCTGAGGAATTGAAACAATTTCAAATTCTTCAGAACAGAGTATATAAGGTTTATCCGTACGCTAAATTAGCCTCGGATAGATTGACAGCTTTAAACAATGGGATGGCACGTTTAAAAACAAATCGTGAAAAAAAGAAATATTTTAAAATAGTAGAAGATTATTTAAATAACGAATTTGAAGAAAGACTTAAAAAGCTTTCGAGAAAGCAAGGGCAGATTCTTGTAAAATTAATTCATCGTCAAACGGGAATCACAACTTACGATCTCATCAAAACCTTGAAAAGCGGTTTTAAAGCTTTTGTGTCTAATACGACCGCAAACTTATTCGATATAAGTTTAAAAACAGAATACAAACCATATGATGTAAACGAAGATTATTTAATAGAAACAATTTTAGTTCGAGCGTTTGAGTCCGGAAGATTAGTAAATCAAAAACCAGCCAATCCCGTAAACTACGACGACCTTTCTGTTAAGTGGCAGCAAAGAGCAAAAGAGCTAAATAAAAAATAACTCCTATATATAATATGTTCTGCAACCCGACAGGTTTTAAAAACCTGCCGGGTTTGTTTTTTTTCCTAAATATATAAGGAGAACTATAATTTAATTTAAGTGTCAAGTGTCAGGCTGAGCGGAGTCGAAGCCCAATGCTATGATTTGGAATTTGGAATTTAAAAATTAGAATTTGTTTTTAATAAGAAGCTATTCCCGCTGTCCGCTTCAATCTTTTTGGGGCGAACCCCGCCCCAAAAAGGATTTCCTCCCGAATCCTCGGGACTATCGGGGCTGGGGCTATCAGTTTTCAGAAGAAAAAATCGGCAAGAAAAGACCATTTCAGAAGAAAAAACGAAGAAAAAAAAGGAAACTCTGCGCCTCTGCCCCTCTGCGGGATTAAAAAAAACATAGAAAAAACCAGACTTCGGGTCTTAGCGCCTTGGCTGCAGAACCAGGCAAAGCGAAACAAAACAGCCAAAATCCGCAATAAAGGCAAAACGGCGAAAAAAACTTTGTCTTGTAAAAAACACAAAACCAGTTATTTATAAAGAACATGGAAAAAATATAAAAAAAAGTCTTGCAGATGTAAATAAAGGTGGTACTTTTGCACCCGCAACAACGCAATGTTCACAGACAGACTGGCAGGAAAAACTAATTAAAAGAGAAAAGAAAT